>Ga0209298_10000501_pt1 | contig 26231 bp, 24 predicted proteins | sample S_140806_EF_Meta_FD_187325 | JGI IMG/M metagenome (GOLD analysis project Ga0209298, IMG submission 187325) | Freshwater microbial communities from Lake Simoncouche, Canada to study carbon cycling - S_140806_EF_MetaG (SPAdes) (version 2) | ecosystem: Environmental > Aquatic > Freshwater > Lake ... | reverse complement strand
ACGCCGCACCCCATCAGGCACGTAAATCGTGAAACCCTCGAAGCTGCTCCCGATCAGCACATCAGGGAAAAACTGGTGCTTGGGGAAGCTGATGCTCCGTCGAAATGCCGAAGCGGGTGCCTGGACTTGATTGCCGAAAAGACTTTCGGTCGTGGCAGGTGGCAATCCTCGACATGAAACCAACACCACGGCGGAGATAACAAGCATCAAAGTTAGGCGCATGATGAACGGCAACGTGACTCACACTTCTGATCGTGCAGTGCGCCATCTTTCTCGGCGTGGCCGTTGCGAAAAGCCACGCCGGGAGCCTGCGGCCAAGCATTCCAAGCAACGACGGAGATGTGTGATCACGCTCAAAACCCCGTCCGTGTTGTCTTGCCGCCGTTTTTCGATGTTAACTCGATCCAGTCGATCTCCACGGCTTGCTCCTGCATCGGCAGATAAAGACGCACGATGCCGAGCGGACCTTCCGCGGGCACTTCGACGGTGATTTCCTCCCAGTCGCCGCCTTTGAGCGTGAAATCGACGCGATGCGGCTTGCTGCCGACCCCGCTGGGCAACCAATCGAAGTGGCTGGAACCAGCTTTAGCTTTAAGGCGGAATTGGGCGGTCGTGGGGCCGCTGTGCTTGCTGGCCGAGAAGCCTAGAAAGCACTCGGCACCAATGCTCGTGAGGCGCAGGATGCCGTCTTTGACCGCTGCTTGGCAATCACGGGCCTTCCAGCCTTGCAGCGCCGGAACAGCATCGTCCTTGTCTTTTGTGGGCGCTTTGGCTTTGCCCTTCGGCTGCGGCTTGCCTTCGAGCTCGGGGCGATACTTCGCCGGATCAAACGCGGGATTTGGCACCGGAACGACCGCCTTCGTGTCGGCGAGGAAGGTCTCGATCAACGCATCGAGTTCAGCCACCAAGTCAGGCTTCTGCGCCGCGAGGTTGTTCTTCTCGCCGAGGTCTTCTCGCAGATTGAAGAGCAGATGACGATGCGCACCTTTCTCACCGCCGTGGAAGATGCGGATGAGCTTCCAATCATCCCGATGCACAGAAACAGCCGGTGGCAGCCAGTCCGGCACGCCGGGATTGTGCGGGAAAAATTGGAAGACAGCCTTCCCGCTCAGCGCATCGCCTTTCAGCGCGGGAAGAATGCTGGAGCCATCGAATCGCTGCGTTGGAGTCGAGGCTTTAGCCGATTTTTCTGAGCCGCCTAAAGGCTGGACGCCAACTCCCGCGAGCAGCGTCGGATAAAAATCCTCGCTCTGCACCAGCGCATCACTGCGGCTGCCAGGCTTCGCCATTCCCGGCCAAACCACCACACATGGTACCCGCGTGCCGCCTTCAAACATGGTCGCCTTGCCACCACGCAAAGGGCGATTGCTGGTGGGCGTGGTGCCATCCACTTCGTTGTACATGTTCCCGCCGTTGTCCGCAGTGAAGATGATGATCGTGTTGTCCGCCAGCTTCATCCGGTCGAGCCCGTCGAGCAGCGTGCCGATGGCGTCGTCCATGCTTTGGATCATCGCGGCGTAGGTGGGGCTGCGTTGTGCGTCCTTCGGATCCATCCGTCCGCGATGTTTTTCGATGTTTGCCTTCTTCGCGTCGAACGGCGCATGCACGCTGAACATCCAGTAGTTCAGGTAAAACGGCTTCTCCTTCGTCTGCTCCATCCACGTCACCGCCTCCGCCGCCATGCGATCCTCGATGTGCTCGCCGGGTGCCTTCTCTTTGAAGTTCGCAAACTTCCACGGCGCCACAAAACTGCCCGCAGGCCCCGGCCCCGGATGATGCGGCAGATCGACATCAAACCCCTGCTGCAGCGGCGAATATGGCTCCGGCCCCAGATGCCACTTCCCGAAATGCGCCGTGGCATAGCCCGCATCCTTCAGCGTCTCCGCCAGGGTGCGATACTCCGTCTTCAATCGCGTCACCGGCTCCGGCTGGATGGCCTTTTGATCCGGCGGAGCCTTCTTCCCCGTTGTCGCCTGCAAAACGACCTGCGGCATGTGGCAATTCGGCACCGTGATCCCCGTGCGAGCCGGACTCTGCCCTGTAAGCAACGCCGACCTCGTCGGCGAGCACAGCGGACTCGCCGAATACGCCCTCGTGAAGGTCATCCCACGCTTCGCCAGCCGCTCGACATTCGGCGTCTGGTAATACGCCGTGTTGCCATACAGCGTCGTGTCACTCCAGCCGAGATCGTCGGCGAGAATGACGATGACGTTCGGCTGCGCCGAAAATGACGAATGAGGAATGGCGAATGACGAAACCAGAAGGAGAAGAGAGCGAAACATCGCGGCCTGAAACGTCGTCGTCGGCCAGACATTCCGGCAAAGAGTGTGTCGGATTCAGAAAGACAAGCCGAGGAACCGCGAGACGCCCTGACAACCTGCCTGAGATGATGGAAGCCCATGGGGGCTGGCATGTCAGTCACCTTCTTTCTACTCCGTAATCTGGATGGCGTTTGTCGTGACGGATGGACAAAATCCGCACCCGGTCCGAGTGGACGCGGTAGAAGATGGTGTACGGAAACCGTTTCAGGTGCGCTTGGCGTCTTCCGAGCGAGGCGAGTGGAAATGCCTGTGGATTCACGGCGATGGCCTCCAGCATGCGACGAGCCTCGGCGAAGAACTCATCACCCAGATGCTCTTTGCGGCCATCATACCATTCACAGGCCTCATCGACCTCGGTTTGAACGGCCTTGTGGTAGGTCAACTTCACTTGCGACTCCTGGAAGCAAAATGGGACATGAATTGCTCGTCGCTGATCTCCGTCTCCGGGTCACGATCCATCTCCGCCTCTCGATGATCCAGCAGGGCATCCAGATCAATACCCTCAACATCCCGCGTGGATTCCCACAGATGGGAGGCCACACGGGAACGTTCGGCAGGAGAAAGCTGCAGGGCAAAGTTCATGACGGATTCATAGGTCGCGGTCATGTTTGAAAAGGAACTCAAGCAGGCGGCTTGGCAACATGGATTTACCTCCTCAACACCACCGCCAATATCCCGCTCGCGTGCTCCCAGCGGCGGATGACGGTGTCGATCAAGAACAGCAGCAGCGCTGCGAGCACGAGGTCCGGCCAAAGCTCGATGTGCTGCATGGCTTTGGCCGTCTCCAAATTCGGCAGCGAGGCGTTTTCGGCCAAATACTCGCCACCGGTGAGTTTCACGGCTTCGCGGAGCAACGATTCGTTCACGGTGCCGAGGCTGGCTTCGCTGCTGGGATTATGCACGAGGCCAGCGCTGACCATTTCGGCACCGCTGCGGGCGCGGATGAGATAGACGCCGGCTTCGTCCGGCTGGAAGCGGCCGCTGTATTCGCCGGGGGCGGTTTGGGTGAGGGTGAGGGCTTGCGTGGTCTTCATCGGCGCACCGAGAGCATCGGCGGCGATGTGGAAGACCTCGGCCGTCACGGCGGCGTTGTTCGCCCGGGTGCCGGCATCGCTCAAAAGATCGACGGTGATCTTCGCGTCGTCGCCTTGCATGCTCGTGGCGAGATCCATGAAGCGGCCCTGCGGTGGGCGAGCCGTTTCACGCAGGATTTGCGACCAAAAACGGCTGTAACCCGGCCAGCGGGCGATCCACAGCGAGGCCCAGCGGCTTTTCGCGTCGGAGGTGAACGCGGTGACCTTCCCGAGGCCGAAGCGCCAGTGCGCGAGCAACGGATCGCCGGTGTCCGTGAGCAGCGGACTCTGCGCTGCGGCTTTGCGTGTGGTTTTGACGTAGCCGAGCAAATCCGGGCTGTCCCACTTCTCGAAACCGGCGAGCATTGGATGCTTCTCGACCAGATTTGGTGTGAAGGGCTCCTCGCGAATCATGCGGCCGGTGTGCATGAGCGTGTCCTGCGTGAAGATGCGCGTGATCGTGCTCGCATCGGTCGTCGAGTAGCTTTGACCTCCACCAGCACTGGCGATGGCATGCAGCAGCGCGACGTGGGAACCCTCGCCAATCGCCACGGTGGAGATCGTGATGCCTTCACCGCGACATTGCGACGCAAACGCCTCATAACCACTGCCAGCCGTCTGACCATCGGTGAGGACAATCATGTGCTTCACGCGGGCTTTGACACGCAGAAGAGCCTCGCGAGCCAGTTTGAAGGCCGGTTCGAGGTTCGTGCCGCCACCGCTCGCCACAGCGGCGATTTGTCCGGTGACCGCCGCAGTCGAGGTGAGCCGCGTCATCGGCGCGACGACGTGCGCTTCGCTATCAAAGGCCCACACGCCGATGCTGTCGTTGCGGCCCAAAACCTCGGCGGTGGCAATGGCGGCGCTTTTGGCCATTTCGAGCTTCTCACCGGCCATCGAGCCGCTGCGGTCCATCACGATGGCCACGGCGGCGCTTTGCTTTTCCTCTTCATCCGGCGCTTTGAGCCGCACGGGCAGCGTTTCTTCAATCGGCGTGCGATAATAGCCACCGGTGCCGAACGATCCCGGCCCGCCGAGCATGAGCAAGCCGCCGCCGAGCTTGTCGATGTAGTCACGCAGCATGTTCATGAGCGGCTCGCCGAGTTGATGCGCGGGCACATCGCTCAAAATGACCCCGTCGTAGCCCGCGAGCTGATCGAGGCTGAAGGCGAGATTGCCCGGCTGGCGCAAGTCGAGTTCCACGCCTTCCTTTTCCATCGCCTGCGTGAGGTAGCGAGCCTCCGCCGCATCGCTCTCGATGTAGAGCATGCGCAGCCGCCCACGCACATCCACGATGGCGAGTGAGCTGTTGTTCCCCGGCAAGGTATCGCCGCTGATGCCGTCCAACGCGGCGCGGTAGTGATAAATGCTCCGCGTGGCGGGTGTGCGGTTGAAAGTGAGCACACTCGGCGTTCCCGGCTTGAGCTGCACGGGCCGCTTTTCCACCTCGATGCCGTTTTCAAAGAGTCGCAGCACGCCGCTCGCCTCGATCGTGCTCTCGACCGTGGCTGTCAGCTGCAAACTCGCCCCTTCAAACAACCGCGAGCGATTCGAAACGAGCGACCGCACCCGAGCATCCGGCTTCTTCGGTCCTGCGACGGGCAACGCATGCACTTTGATGCCGCTCACCGCCGCCTCGCGTACTGCGGCGAGCAAATCACCGCGTGTCTCGTGTCCATCGCCGATGAGGAGCACATTGCGACTCGTGCCCGGCGGAAACATCGCCTCTGCATACTCCAGCGCCGCCGCGTAATGGCTGTCGCCGCCGTTTTTCGCCTGCCAGGCCTTCGTTTCGGCCTCCGTAGCCTTTTCCGGCAGCAGATCCGGCTTCGCGCCGAGTTGCACGATGAATGAATCAATCCCGCCCGCCTCACTTTGAAGCCGCCGAGCCTGCTCCATCGCCTTCTTCGCGCCTTCCTCGCCCATGCTCTGCGACGCATCCACCACGATGCCCAACGCCTTCCGCCCCGTCTGTGAAACCCGCGCCGGCCCCGCCAGCGCCGCGAGGATGAGCATCACGATCACCGCCCGCGTGACGAGCAACAGCCTTTTGCGCAGCCCCGTCATCGGATGCGACGACGCGGATTCGATCCACAGCAGCGCCGCGAGCGCCGGGATGATCAAAAGCAAAAGTTTGGGTGATTCCCAGTCCACGAGTCAGTTCAAGGTTCCAAGTTCAGAGTTTCAAGGGGAGCCCATGCTTTCGGCGGCGCGGCGGGGATTTCAAACGGGGTGTTCCCCTTTCACTCCCCGGAAAAACCCTCCCTCAGCCCGGCGTACTCTCCGTCGCATGTCATTCCCGCATCCAGCGCATCCCTTTTCCCGCCGTGAGGTCCTCCAGGCGGGGGCGGTCAGCTTGCTGGGGCTCGGCATGAACCATCTCAGCGCCTTGCAAAGCATGGCGGCACCGGCCACCACGCCGAGGGCGAAATCGGTCATTTACATCTTTCTCAGCGGCGGACTGGCGCAGCAGGAGAGCTTCGACATGAAACCGGACGCGCCGATGGAGTTCCGCGGCGAGTTCAAGCCAATCCGCACCCGCACGCCCGGCCTACATATCTGCGAGCATTTGCCCAAGCTGGCCCGCATCTCCGAAAAGTGGTCGCTCGTCCGCTCGCTCACCCATCCGCATAGCGAGCACTCGCAGGGCCATCATGTGATGCTCACGGGCCGTAGCGACATGCCGCTCGGCTTTGATCCCACGAAGCCGAAGAAGTCCGATCATCCCGGCATTGCCGCGCTCGCCACCGCCCTGCTGCCACGCCGGAAGGACAATCTCCCGCCCGCCATCGTGCTGCCGGACAAGCTCGTGCATCGCAGCGGACGCACGCTGGCCGGTCAATTCGGCGGCACGCTCGGTGCCCAGCATGATCCGTGGTTCCTGGAGATGTCACCGTATCATCCCGAGCATTATGGAGCCTTCCCGAACTACCTGTTTCATCACGAGCGCGGCTTTGAAAAGGATGCCGCGCTCAAATTTCAGGCTCCGCATCTCTCACTGCCTCAGGGACTCACGCTGGATCGAGTGCTCGACCGCGTCTCGCTCCGGGATTCACTCGAAAACCAGGCGGACAACCTTACCAAACTCGCGGGCGATGAATCCTTCGACAACTACCGCAGCGCCGCCGTCTCCCTCCTCGGCAATCGCAGCGTGCATGACGCCTTCAGCTTGGAGAAAGTCGATCCCAAATGGCTCGATCGATACGGCAGGCACAGCTTTGGATGGTCGCTGCTCATGGCGCGGCGGCTCATCGACAGCGGCGTGCGCATGATCCAGGTAAACCTCGGCAACAACGAGAGCTGGGACACGCATCAAGCTGCTTGGGGGAACCTCAAAAACTACCTCCTCCCGCCGATGGATCAGGCCGTAAGCGCCCTCATCGAGGATCTCGATGCCAGCGGCCAGCTCGATGACACGCTCATCGTCATGGGAAGCGAGTTTGGCCGCACGCCGAAGATCACCAGCATCTCCAAAACCGCCCTGCCCGGCCGCGATCACTGGGCTCATGTGCAAAGTGTGATGCTTGCCGGAGGCGGCGTGAAAGGGGGACGCATCATTGGTGCCAGCGACAAAATCGCCGGCTATCCCGTCAGCGATCCGCAATCCCCCGAAAACCTCGCCGCCACCATCTACGAAGCCCTCGGCCTGCCCCGCGAAACCATCTGGAAGGACTTCACCGGTCGGCCACACACGCTCTACATGGGCTCGCCCATTTCGGGTCTAGTGTAGACGTATCGCAAAGGGCAAAGAGCGAAGGGCAAAGAGTCGCTATGCATCCTTCGCAGGCCGTGACGTGTCTCTTTGCTCTTCGCCCTACGCTCTTCGCGTTCGCTTGGCCTCCTGCTTAACGAAGAGCGGCTCCAGCGTTTCGCGAATCCAGGTGAAGGCGGCTTCGAGGCCGTCTTTTTGGTAAATGACGCCGATCTCCGATTCAACGACCGTGGGATTGCCGTGGCAGGAGAGGAACTGGTTGCAGGTGAAGCGCGTCTTCATCTCCGCATCCACTTTGCCATGCGTGCGCAGGATGAGGGAGCGCACATACAGCTCCAGCACGGCATCGCCGATCCACGCGTTTTCGCGAAGGCGCTGGGTGAGTTCGGGGGTGGTCATCGTTCATCGTTACGACACGTTCAGGCTGCTGCAAACCCTTCGCCACGATGTTAGCGAAAACACTCCCATCGCGGAAAACGTGAGTTTTCCGGTCCCACGGCCCTCCGATGCCCGGCGTGCTGACGCCCGCCTTTACCGTTTCCCAAGCAGGCATTGGAAGTAGCCCTCGACCCACGACTGCTGGAGACGGGTGAGGTTGACGAGAAACGTGCCTCTCTCTTTTCATGGAATTTCACGATCGCGGGAGCCTTTGCCAGCTTCTGGATGCCATCGAGGATGAACCCAGGCTTTACCTTCGCATTGAGCGCGGGGTAGGTTCGAGCGACAACATCGTCATCATCCGATGGGCGAATGCTCCAGGCTCTCCCATCAAGGTCATACGCCGTGCAAAACGTCTCCAGCACCGAGAAGGGGCTGCCTTCCAAACTGAACGCCACGAGCTCCCGGCTTGGCGCGACGATTTGAGCGTGTGCCGCGCTGTGGTGACACCCAGCCACTTTCGAATGAGCCTACCGAGGCGCCTAGGCCATCAACTCCCTGATCGTGACATGCGCGAGAGATTCGACGCGCTTCCAGGCACCTTCGAAGTCGAGGTGGCGGGTCATTGGTCCAGGTGCGACAACGCAGCGGATGCCAGCGGCGAGGGCAGCGCGGAGACCGTTGAGGGAGTCTTCGAAGATGACGGCCTCCTCGGGTTTCACGCCGAGTTTTTCGGCAGCATGCAGAAAGAGCGAAGGATCGGGCTTCACCTTGCCGGTGTCATCGACGGTGGAGATGTGGTGGAAGTGATCGTGGAGGCCGAGCTGGTCCATCCACGAATCAATCCACGTGCGCGGGCTGCTGGAGGCGATGGCGATACGCAGGCCCAGGGCATCGGCCTCCTGCAAAAGATCGGCGACGCCAGGAAGAAGGCGTAAGTGCTGGCGCAGCTCGCGTTCGCGGGTCTTGCGGGTGATTTCGACGGCATCCCAGTCGAAAGCGCGGCCGGTGCGTTCTTCGAGATCGCGTCGCGGATCATAGCTGGTGTTGAAATCCGTGCCGACGACCTGCGCGTAGGTCTCCACGGGCAACTCGTGGCCGTGCTCGGCAAAGATTTCTCTCCAGGTGTGGTAACCAGTACTTTCGGTATCAACGATGAGGCCGTCGAAATCGAAGATGACGGCGCGAATGGGGGCGGGCATGGGCTATGGAGTGTCGGCGAATCGTCGGCCAGCCAAGTTCTTTTTGCGGACGAATCGTCGGCTCTCCATGTGCACGCATGCCTTCACTGCGAAAGCCATCACCCGAGAGACTGCGTGGAGCATTGGAGTCATGGAGAGATGCTCCACTGAGCTACACGCCGCCGATGGGAGACGGATTCATCGCAGACGACCATGAGGTGAGGCTGGGAGCAGTTGAGGAAGTGTGGTGGAATGCCTGCGAGGCGCTGGATGCGTGGCGGATGTTTCCCGACAGGGCGGAGGTCGTTCGTGAGGAGGTCAAAGGGCAAGCGCCAAGCCAGATCGTGGCGATGGTGACGCGCATTTGCGGCCTGTGGTGGGTGAATCCCTGCCGCATCCTGCGCCGCTGTGACTCGGCGACGACGCATGGCTTCGTCTATGGCACGCTGCCGGAGCACGCGGAGCGCGTTGAGGAGATGTTCTGCGTCGAACAACGGGCCGATGGCAGCGTGTGGTATGTGATCCGGGCGTTTTCACATCCGCGGCACTGGATGGCTGGGATCGGATTTCCGCTGGCGCGGTGGTGGCAGTGCCGCCGAGGAACGCACGCTCGCCAAAGTGCTCGCCGGAGCGGAAGAGCGTGTCGCCGCTCTCGAGGTGCATCTCGCCGAGTGGTGATGAAAACGAGGGCGTGAGGAGATTGATGTCGCGGGGGAAGAAGAGCTCGAAGGTCCACTCGGCCATGGCGCGGATTTTGCGGTCGAGGCCGGGCAATTTCATGAGGTGGATGCTGCGCCACATGAACCAGGCGATGAGGCCGGAGAAACGCATGCCGAGGATCTGCGCGATGCGGTCCGCGCCGATGTGCGCCGGCAGCACCACGCGGTTCGCACCGGCTTGCAGCAGCTTCCGCTCGGTGGAGGGCACCTCGCCACGAGCGATGATCTGAATGCGCGGATTCATGTTTCGGGCGCTGAGCGTGATGAAGACATTCGCGGCTTCATTTGGCAACACCGTGGCCAGCACGCGGGCGCGGGCGATGCCAGCGGCCTTGAGCACGGTTTCGTCCGTGGCTTCGCCTTGCAGGGTGAGGAAACCCGCATCCCGCACCTCCGCCACGCGGTCCGCCGCCTGATCGACGATGACAAAGGGAATGCCGCCCGCCTGGAGCTGCGTGGCGATCATTTTGCCGATGCGGCCAAAACCGCAGATGATGGCGTGGTTGCTGAGCTTCTCGATTTCGTTTTCCATGCGTTTGCCTCCGAGGGCGCGTTGTATTTGGGCTTCCGTCAGCCACTGCACGAGTGTGCCGGTGACAAAAATGATGCTGGTGCAGCCAAACAGGATCAGGGCGATGGTCCACGCCCGCAGCCACCGGTCCATGATGGGCACCACCTCGCCAAAACCGACGCTGAAGGCCGTGATGACCACCATGTAGAGCGCATCGCTCCACGACCAGCCCGCCAGCCGGTAGCCCACCGTGAACACAACGAGCACCACGCCCACAAACAGCATGGCGTAGTCCAGATTCGTCTGGGGTCGGCTGCGGGCGATGGGCATTCAGGCTGGGCGGAGCCTCTGCATGAGCGAAAGGCGTGCCAGAAGCATGTCATCGCAGGGTTTCTTATCCGACGAAACCTTGCTGCGCATAGCGCCGCAGCGTCTCGGGGGCGATGTCATAGCCATTCGACCAGGAGAGGATGCCGTAAGCGATGAAAACCTCTCCAAAGACCTCGGGATCACTCAATGCCCGCCTCAGCGGACCGCCTTCCGAGCCATAGTCAGAGAAATCAAGCTCGCTGGCATAGCCATCTCGAAAACGCAGGCTCAGGCGATGCGGTCCGACGACTTGCAAGGAGGCAAGTTCGCAGGCTTCGAGAGAGATGGCTGGTTCGGCGGTGATCATAACTGGCTCAGGTGAGAGGTGGGACACGTTTAAGCGGAAGGTGCTGCTGAGCCAACTCCCAGTTTTCAGCAAGAAGGTCAGTATGGAGATCTGCCCACTCACGAATGAGGCGGTGTGCCTGGCTCGAGAACGAACCTTCCATCAAATCTCCATTGAGCATGAAAGCCGCTCTTTGGCCCTCATAACGGGCGTGAAAATGAGGCGGGATGTGATCGTCGTAGAACATCTCGACCCGAATTCCAAAGAATCGGCTGATTTCAGGCATGTGTCATTATGCGTGATCACTTTGCTTTGAGCAATAGGCATGAAATGGCTGGATGCCGGGGGGCGTTTGAGTCACCCTCACCTCCACCATGAAGCGCCTGCTTTCCCTCCTCGTCCTCGTTTCCCTCGCCGGTTCCGCGTTTTCCGCGGACAAGAAATCCATCGTCATGATCGCGGGCAAGCCCTCGCACGGTCCCGGCCAGCATGAGCACAACGCGGGCATCCAGCTTCTCAAAAAATGCCTCGAACAAGGCGCGGCGGACCAGGTGGACATCAAATTCCACCTCAACGGCGAATGGCCGGCGCAGGAAGAACTCTCGAAAGCCGACACTGTGGTCATCTACTCTGATGGCGGCGGCGGACATCCGGCGCTGCAAGAAGGTCGCCTCGCCCAGCTCGACAAAGAGATGAAGCGCGGCTGCGGCTTCCTGACGCTGCATTACGCCGTCGAACCCACAATCGAGAAGGGCAACAAGGAGTTCATCGACTGGATGGGCGGTGCCTTCGAGATCAACTGGAGCGTGAACCCGCACTGGGACGCGAATTTCAAAGAATTCCCGGCGCATCCCATCTCCAGCGGCGTGAAACCCTTCGCCACGAATGACGAATGGTACTTCTACATGCGCTTCCGCAAGGGCATGGAAGGCGTGACGCCAATCCTCAGCGATGTCGCCCCTGATTCGACCATGAGCCGTCCCGATGGCCATCACAGCGGGAATCCCTCCGTGCGTGAGTCCGTGAAGAACAAGGAGAAGCAGCACGTCGCCTGGGCGGCGGAGCGTGCCGATGGCGGACGCGGCTTCGGCTTCACCGGCGGTCACTTCCATCAAGGCTGGGCGAACAACAACCAGCGCAAACTCGTGCTGAATGCGATCCTCTGGACCGCAAAGGCCAAGATTCCGGTGGATGGCGTGGCCTCGACCGTGACGGAAGTCGACATGAAGGCCAACCTCGATCTCAAGCCCGGTCAGGGACTGCCTGAGAAGCCGAAGAAAAAGTAAATCGGCATCTTCTCCAGCCTCTCCGTCATGTCCAATGCGTCACCCGGGCCTAAAAACAGCACGGCCCGGGTCGTGCTAGCGAGTTTCATCGGCACGACGATCGAGTGGTATGACTTCTTCCTCTACGGCACCGCGTCGGCGTTGGTGTTTGGGAAGCTGTTTTTCACCTCGCTGGACCCTTTCGCGGCCACCATGGCTTCGTTTGGCACCTATGCGGTGGGCTTTTTCGCCCGGCCGCTCGGTGGCGTGATCTTCGGTCACTATGGCGACAAGATCGGGCGGAAGTCGATGCTGGTCACGACGCTCATGATGATGGGATTGGCGACCTTTGCCATCGGGCTGCTGCCCACTTACGAGCAGGCTGGCATCCTCGCACCGATCCTGCTGGTGGCGCTGCGCTTCATTCAAGGTCTCGGCGTCGGCGGTGAATGGGGCGGCGCGGTGCTCATGGCGGTGGAGCATGGCAAAGCTGGCCAGCGTGGCTTTCTCGCGAGCTGGGTGCAGGCCGGCGTGCCGGTGGGTCTGCTACTGGCGACGGGTGTGTTTCGCCTGTTGTCGTCCTCGATATCGCCAGAGAGTTTTCTGAGCTGGGGCTGGCGCGTGCCGTTTCTGATCGGGCTCTTGCTCCTCGGTGTCGGCCTCTTCATCCGACTGCATGTGATGGAGAGTCCGGTCTTTGCGGAGGCGCAAAAAAGCAGCCCCAAGAAGCAGGAGATGCCGATCCTCGAAGTGCTGCGTCGTTATCCGAAGAATGTCATTCTCGCGATGGGGGCACGCTTTGCGGAGAACGCCTTCTTCTATGTGGTCACGATTTTTGTCCTCACCTATGCCACAAATCAGGCGGGTTTTGCGCAGGAGGAAGTGCTCCGCGCCGTGCTCATCGGCTCGGCGGTGCAGTTTGGGGTCGTGCCGCTCTTTGGCCTGCTCTCGGACAAAGTGGGACGCCGGCCGGTTTACCTCGCTGGAGCCATTTTCGTCGTGCTTTTCGCCTTTCCGTTCTTCTGGCTCATCGACCTGAAAAACAGCCTCGCCCTCGTGTTGGCCGTCACCCTCGGCCTCATCGGCCACTCGGCGATGTATGGTCCTCAAGCGGCGTTCTTCTCCGAGCTGTTTGGAACCCGCGTGCGCTACAGCGGAGCCTCCCTCGGCTATCAACTCGCCTCGCCACTCGCGGGCGGGCTTGCTCCGCTCATCGCCACCGCCTTGCTGGTTCAAACAGACGGCAAACCGTGGCCTGTGGCCTTGTATCTCATCGGCATGGCCGCTATAACCATCGTGTCGGTGTGGCTGGCGGAGGAGACGAACCGGAAGACGCTGGAGCAGGAGTAGTTCGGTATTTGGGGCATTCTTGCCCCGCCGTAGGCGCCAGGAATGGCCCCTTTACTGTTCTCTCTCAATCGCCATCGCGATGCCCATGCCACCGCCGATGCAGAGGCTGGCGATACCGCGACGATGGTTTTTGTCCTCCATGAGGTGCAGCAACGTCACAAGCACACGAGCGCCGCTGGCTCCGATGGGATGACCAAGCGCGATGGCACCTCCGCGCTGGTTTAAACGAGTCACGTCGAGGCCGAGTTCCGTCACGCAGCCGAGCGTCTGCACGGCAAAAGCCTCGTTGATCTCGATGGCGTCCACGTCATCGAGCTTCCAGCCAGCTTTGAGCAAAACGGCCTGAATAGCGCCAACCGGCCCCAAACCCATCAAAGCCGGATCACAGCCCACCGCTGCGGTAGCGACGATGCGTGCGCGAGGCGTTTTGCCTGATGTCTCGCTGCCGAGCAGCACCAAGGCCGCGCCATCATTGATGCCGGAGGCATTTCCGGCCGTCACGGTGCCCTCATTGCGAAAGGCGGGCTTCAGCTTCGCGAGTGATTCGGCGGTGGTATCCGCTCGCGGATGCTCGTCACGGCTCACGTCGGCCACGGAGATGATCTCACGGCTGAAATCGGCCTCGCTCACACGTTTCTGGCTCAGCGCCGCAAAGGCATCCTGCTCCGCGCGAGTGATGCCATGCTTGTCCGCGATTCGCTCGGCTGTTTCTCCCATGCCGATGCCGAGCAGCGGATCGTTCAGGCCATCGACAAACATGGAATCCTTCAGCGATGCATCACCGAGCTTCTTGCCCCAGCGCAGATCCATGGCGTAATGCGGTGCCCGGCTCATCACCTCAACACCACCGGCGAGCACAAACTCGCTCTCGCCGCTCGCGATGGCATCCGCGCCGAGCGCGACGGCCTTCAACGAGGAGCCGCAGGCCATGTTCACGGTGTAGCCTGGCACCTCCTGCGGCAGTCCGAGCTTCAATCCGACCTGTCGCGCCACATTCATGCCGCTGCCCGCTTGCAGCACCTGGCCGAGGATCACTTGGTCGATGCGCTCTCCGAGATTCATGCTTTTGCCGAGCAAGGTCGCCAGTTCGGCGGGAGCCAGGTCTTTGAAGCAGCCGCCGAATCGGCCGATGGCGGTGCGCTGGACTTCGAGGATATAAACAGGTCTCATAAATCAACGCAGCACGGGCAAGCCTGCACGAAATGCCCCGGCGACACCTCCTTGAGGCTGAGGTCCATCTTCGTGCTTTCCTCCCACTTCGGATGCTTCATGCGATGTCCGAAGGCACAACCCGCGGGCGGATTGATCGGCGAAGGCACATCGCCACGCAGCAACTGGCGCTCACGGCGCTTCGTCGGATCGGCAATGGGGATCGCATCGAGCAGCGCCTTCGTGTAGGCGTGGCGTGGATTTTGATAAAGCTCCGCCGCAGGGGCCATCTCGACGATTTTGCCGAGGTACATCACCGCCACGCGATCGCTCATGTGCTGCACCACGCTCAAATCATGCGCGATGAACAGATACGCGAGCCCAAAGTCCCGCTGAAGCTCCAGCAGCAGGTTCAAGACCTGCGCCTGCACGCTCACATCGAGTGCGGAGACCGGTTCGTCACACACGATGAGCTTCGGCTTCAGTGCCAAAGCACGCGCGATGCCGATGCGCTGCCGCTGGCCGCCGCTGAACTCGAAGGGATACTTGTGTACACCATCCGCTGGCAGGCCGACACGCTTCAGCAGTTCCGCCGCCCATTCACTGCGTTCGGCTCGCGTACCCATCTTTTGAATGATGAACGGCTCCTCCAAAATCTGCCCGATGGTGTGACGCGGATTCAGCGACTCGGCCGGATCTTGAAACACCATCTGCAACTCCCGCCGCCACTCACGAAGCTGCCCTTGCGACTTCGTGGAGATGTCATGCCCGTTGAATTGAATGCTCCCCGCCGTTGGTTTCAGCAGTCGCACCACTGATTTCGCCACCGTGGACTTCCCACAGCCGCTTTCACCGACCAGACCGAGCGTCTCACCCGGTTGCAGCTCAAAGCTCACGCCATCCACCGCCTTACACGTCGCCTTCGTCGTGTAAAACACGCCGCCACGCACCGGAAAGTGCATCTTCAAATTTTGGACGGTGAGGAGGCTGCCCATCAGGCGGTGGCGAGCGCAAGTTGATATTGATAGGGTACCCAGGTCACGATGTCGGTCGGCTGGATGGAGAGGCCGCCCTTGTCCAGATGCCAAGTAAGCGGGCGCGGGCGCGGCGGCCTGGACTCCTCCTCAAGATGCAGCTCCAGCGCCTCGGCGGCGTTTTGCAGGGTTTTCTCGACGTTTTTGGCCGTCGTCACACAGCCGGGCACGTCTGGAAAGTAGCCGGAACAATTCTTCCCGGCTCTTTCGATGATGAACAGGTATTGAAGGGTTTTCATGGCGGATGAATAGCGTGTGTCAGGTGTCATTTCCAGTGGGCTTGCTTGCGAATGCTGTTCCAGGTTCCCGGCGCGATCTCGTCCGACGGATGGCCGGACACCGTGACCTTGCCGCTTTTCCGAGGATGCTTGAATTGCCTGTGACTGCCGCGCGTGGCATGCAAAATCCACCCGTCCTCATGCAGCAGTCGAAGAGCGTCACGGACTTTCATGCGCACACCTCCAACCAGCCCTCTACGGCATCAAGGAGATTGACTTTCAACTCATCAAGCGACTCGCCCTCGGTGAGGCAGCCAGGAAGAGAAGGCACCTCGGCCCAAAAGCCGCCCTCTTCGGCAGGATGGATGATGGCTTGGATGATCATAGTGGGGATCAAAGGTGATCAGTGTTTGTTGGCAAGCGTCTCGGTAAAGCACGCGCAGGCCTCGACGCCATGGCCGCTGCCGCATTCTTGCCAGGGCTGGCGCTGGGTTAAAACGTCGTCGCTATGCTTGTTAGGGCAGCGTGGGGCGAAGCGGCAGCCTTTCGGCATGTCCTTGAGGCTGGGAACCATGCCGGGGATAACGGGGAGAGGTGTCTTCGGCGGGTGATCGAGCTTGGGCAGGCACTGGATGAGGCCTTGCGTGTAAGGATGGAGCGGTTTGGCGAAGATTTCGCTCACGGGGCCGCGTTCGACGATGCGGCCGGCATACATGACGATGACTTCATCACACACTTCGGCGATCACACCGAGGTCGTGCGTAATCAAGATGACGCTCATGCCGAGATCCTGCTGCATGTCGCGGATCAGCTCCAGGATCTGCGCCTGCACGGTCACATCGAGCGCAGTGGTCGGTTCGTCGGCGATGAGGAGCTTGGGCGTATTGATAAGCGCCATGGCGATCATGATGCGCTGACGCATGCCACCGCTGAGTTGATGCGGATACTCGTTCAATCGCTGCTCCGGGGCCGGAATGCGCACTTTGACGAGCATGTCGAGACTTCGTGCCAAGGCCTCGCGCGGCTCGATATCGGGGTGGTGGAGGAAAACGGCCTCGCAGAGCTGTTTGCCGATGGTTTGCACCGGATTGAGCGCCGTCATCGGCTCCTGGAAAATCATCGAGATGTCGTTCCCACGCACTTTTCGCATCTCTTCAGGCGAAAGCGTGACCAAATCGCGATTTTCGAAGCGGATGCTGCCACCGAGGATTTTGCCGTGAGGTTGGGGAAGCAGTCGCGTGATCGAAAACGCCGTCACGCTTTTCCCACAACCGCTTTCGCCGACGATGCCGAGCGTCTTGCCGTGTGGCACGGTAAAGTTCACGCCATCGACAGCCACAACGCGCCCGGCGTCGGTATCGAAGCCGGTGATGAGATTTTCGACCTGGAGGATGGGTTCGCTCATTTGTCGCGGTATTGGTCAAAGACACGAGAGACCTCGCCGAAGGATTTTCCACTGCGCACGGCCTCGTAGGTTTCGTTTTTGATGTCCTCGTCGATCCAGTGAACGGAGGCCTCGAGTCCCTCGCGAGTGGACTTCAGGTTGCCGTCTTCGGGCCAGCGGAGCCAGCGCCAGTGCAGGTAGCGGTAGTAAGGTGTGTCCCAGGAGGGAATGGAGCAGCCGAGTTCCTGCACGCGCTCCTGGATGATCCAGCTGAGGCGCTGCATCTCGTCCTCATTCTGGGCTTTGCGCTGCTGGTCGATCAGCTTGTCGAGATCGGAGACGGAGGTCTGAGTGAAGTTGTTGGTGTTCGGCTTCGGCTTGCGGCTGCCATCAGGCTGGATGTCCCAGGCATTCTCGCTGTGATAGTATTCCCATAGGTGCGGATAGAGCGGCGTGGCACCCCAGCCAGCCATGATCATCTCGTGGCCCTTTTGATCGCCTTTCTTGAACATCTGCGTCGGGTCGAGCGAGTCGATGACGATCTCGAAACCAGCTTTGAGAGCATCCTCCTTCAAGATGAGGGCGGCCTGGGTGAAGGTGGACATGTTCGGCAGGGTGAGGGCGATGGAGAGACGCTTCTCCTCGCCATTGATGAGCACGCCATCCTTGCCGGGTATGGCAAAACCGGCCTTGGCAAAGAGTTCCCGCGCCTTCGCGGCATCGTAGGGTTTCGCTTTGAGGTTCGGGCTGGTGAAGCGGCCAAAGCCCGCGAAGGTGCTCTGCATCCGCGTGGAATCACCACGCAGCACCACCTGGATCACGCGGTCAAAGTTGAGGGCGTAGTTGATGCCGGTGCGCACGTCCTGGTTGTCGAGCGGCGGCTTGGCTTGATTCAAGTAGATGCCGCGGGAGATGCGGGGGTATTGATTGTAGAAGGCGTAGCGCTCGATGTAGCCGTTGAGCACCTCCGGCACCTCGCTTTTGTCATACCAGTAGGTGGGCACGAGGGCGATGAAGCGCTGCGGCGAGAAGATGTCCAGCTTGCCCTGGCGGAACATCTCAAAGGCGGTGTCCGGCGAGTTAATCGTGCGGTACTCGATGCGGTCCACGTTGTAGCGGTGGCGGTAGTACTTCTTGTCCTTCGCCCACCAGTTCTTCACGCGGGTGAGGGTGATGGAGCGGCCGTGCTTGATGTCTTCCGGCAGGATGTCGTAGGCGCCGGTGGTGGGCATCTTCCGCCACTGGTAGCGGGCCGGAAAGTCATCCGTGAACTCCTTGAAGAAGTGCCGGGGCATCGGTCCTTGGTTCGCGGAGAAGACGGGATCGGGCTTCGGCTCCCGCAGGGTGATGCTGAAGGTGCGGTCGTCATACTTCGTGATCGCCTCGTATTCCTTCGTGAAGTAGTCGATGGCATACGGGTCCTGCAGATGCTTTGACAGACTCATGTAAAAGAGCATGAAGAAGTCCTCGACGGCCACTTTCATGCCATCCGAGAAAGCCGCTGCCGGGTCGAGGCGGAAAAAGACCGTGCGACGATCCGGTGCGACGGCCCAAGCCTCCGCGACGCCGGGAATCCACTTCTCCTCGTTCTGATGCCGACCGACGAGCGTGATCTCGATGTTGTCCCAATGCTCACCACGGAAGGTGTTGCTACCATCCGGCCCGAGGAAGCGTAGCGTCGGCGGAAAGTCCGGCATGTCGATGTGGATGGCACCGCCCTTCTTCGCGCTGGGTGAGCCGAGTTCGGGATAATCCGTTCCATTTTCCCACTTCAGATCAGCAGGGACGTCCGCGGGCGTTTTGAAGCGATACACTTCCGGCTTGGCCTTCCACTCGGCTTCTACCTCCGCGGTGTTATCATAGGGTGGAAAGCGGTCATCAGAACCGCGATCAGGCACGCAAGAGGCGAGCAGCAGAGCAAAAACAGCAACGGCCATCGTGAGTCGCTCCAGCGTCGTGGAGTGCGGTGGCGGAGGGGCAAGGCGCAGACTTGCTTCGGCGACAACGCTGTCGTCGTCATGAGGCACTTTCGCAAACCAACTCGCTATCGACAGCGGTGTCGTCGATGCCGGATGGCTCCGGCATCTCTGCCAACGCACTCCACGACGCTCACACGCCGAAGACGCTGCATCTGATTTGGTCTGCGAGAGGAGAATCATTCGTAGGTCGTAAATTTTTTCGGATCAAAGGCCTCGCGTACCGCCTCGCCGATGAAGGTGACGAGCACGAGCACGACGGCCATCGCGGTGAAAGCGGAGGTGACGATCCAGGGGGCGCTGAAGTTATCCACGCCCTCATGCAGCAGGCGGCCCCAGCTCGGCACATCCGGCGGCAGGCCGAAGCCGAGGAAATCCAGCGAGGCCAGCGCGACGATCACGCCAGCCACCTTGAACGGCGCGAGCGTGACGAGAATGGCGATCACATTGGGCATCACATGGTGGAAGAGGATGCGCCCCGTGCCCGCTCCGAGAAGCCGCGCCGAGGCCACATAGTCACGCTCCTTCTCCTTGTAGGTGGCGGTGCGGATGTAGCTGGCCGTTTCCATCCAGCCAAAGGCGGCCACAATGGCCACGAGAATGATCAGCGTAGGCTGCACGAGTGAGCTGATGATCATCACGACAAACAAGAACGGCAGCACGCTCCAGATTTCGATCACCCGCTGCCCCAGCATGTCGAGCGGACCGCCGAAGTAGCCGAGCGCACCGCCGATGAGGATGCCGAGCGTGAAGGTGATGATCAAATAGAGCAGCGCCGTGGCCAGTGACTGCTGAAGGCCGCCGTAAAGCATCGCCAGCACGTCGATACCGGTCGAGTTCGTGCCGAGGTAATGCCTTGTCTGCCAGGAGGGAGCTGCCGGCGGATAAATCAACGTGTGCCACTGTGAGTGTCCCTGCTCTAGGAGAGCAGCCGCCTTGCCACCGCTAAAGTCGTTGTAAATCACTTGAGCCCCCTTCTCAAAGCGCCCTTTCTCGATCATGTCACCGCTGAGGTCATAGCCGCGCATCTCACCCTCACGCACGCCGTGACGGAACTGCCACTCCTGGCGCTTCTTCGACGGATCGCTGATGAACACCGAGTAGGCCGTGCCGCTGAAAGGCTCTGCATGGCCCTTGATGAAGATTTTGCCTTCTCGATTCTCGATCTCCTCAATGATGGGCGGTGAGTCGAGCGCCGCATCATACGGCACGAGAGGCATCAACACCCAGTTTCCCTTTTTCTCCTCGCGTAACCGGGCCTGCAACTCACGATAATCCGCCTCAGCATCGCCTTCGAGGCCAAAGCTCTTCGCTGGAAACACCTGCGTGACAAAAGGGAAATACCACCGGCCTTCATGCGAGACCATCAAAGCTCGCTTCCCGACGATCAACGTGTCCAGTGATGCCAGTGCCCCGAGACCCAGGAGAATCAAAAACGAGATGTATCCCCGGCGGATGGCTTGAAATCGGCGCAGCTTCTTCACGGTGATGGGCGTAAGGTTCCACGAATTGTTACCGCGCATCAGCCAGCCGCCAACATACAGAAGCAGCACACAGAATAGCCAGCCAGACACGCCGCCGAGCAGAAACGGAATTTTGAAAAGAGGCACCTTCAGCCCGGCTTCACGCAGCAATACTGCCAGAGCGGCGAAAACCATCATGAGGAGACCTGTGGCGCGGGGTTTCATGGTCATTCAAAACGTACCCGCGGGTCCGTCACCGCAACGAAGAAATCGGAAAGGATGTTTCCCAGCACGATGAGGATCACATCAATGAAGATGATGCCCATCACGAGGGGGAAATCGCGGTCGCCGATGCTCTGGATGGTCAGCATGCCGAAGCCGTCGATCTGGAAAATGCGCTCGATGAGGATGGAGCCCGTCACAAAGACCATCGTGATGCCACCGAGCGTGGTGGCGATGGGGATGAGCGAATTCCGCAGCGCATGACCCAGCACCGCGTGGCGATAGCTAGCCCCCTTGGCGATGGCTGTGCGCACATAATCGGCCGCCAGATTGTCCATGAGATTGTTCTTCATGAGCATCGTCATGAAGGCAAAACCGCCCACCATATAACAGACCAGTGGCAGCGCCGCGTGGTGCAGCAGGTCGCCGATTTTGCCAAAGAAGCCCAGCTCCGAGAAATTTTCGCTCGTGAAGCCCTCAGTGGGAAACCAGCCCAGGCGGGCGGCCAGATAGACCACCATCAAACTGCCCAACAGAAAGCCCGGAATGGCGTAACCGATGAAAATGAGGATCGAGGTGGCGTTGTCGATGAAGGTGCGGTGCTTGATGGCCTTCAGAATGCCCAGCGGGATGCACACCACATACGTCATGATGAAGGTGAGCAGCCCGTAAAAGAGGGAGACGGGCATCTTCGAAAGCATCATGTCGATCACGCGGAGGTTGTAGCTCGTTGAGAGGCCGAAATTGCCCTGGACGATGCCGTTGAACTGCGGACGAAAAACAGCCACGCGCTGCTTTTCCGGCTCGGGCACCGTTTTCCAGCCATCGGCGTCTCCAGTGCTCAGTTTGCCATCGCGGCTCACTGTGGCCTGAGTGACCTTGTAAGCATTGCCAGGCTTCCATTCGGCTTTGGGCAGCAAAACCTTCAAAGTGACCGACATCTCGTTTTTGCCGTCCTCGAATTTCACGAACTGCTTCGTCTCCTCACGCGGCCAGATGCCCAGCCACACAGCGTAAGCGGTCAGGAAGGGCTTGTCGAAGCCATAGTAGGCTGCGAGCTGCTCCTTCTGCTCCTCGCTCAGCGAGCCACCAGCGTCCTTGCCGCCCTTCTCACCCATCGCCAAAGCCCTTTGCATCGCCTTCTCCATTGGCCCGCCCGGCACGATCCGCGTCAGGCCAAAGACCACCAGCGTCGCGCCGATCAGGGTCGGCAGCAGAAGCAAAAAGCGGCGGATAAAATAGGCGTTCATTCGGGGACGAGATAGAAACGTGAGGCAGTACGGCTCGGCGCACAAGAGTTTGTGCATGATTGACATAAAATCGTGGCTCGCGCATGGACCGGGCATGATTCGAGGTGTGTTGATTGGCTTTTTGACCGCCTGCCTGCTGGCGGGCTGCGGGGTGAGCCATGGACCGGTCTCCAGTGGCACGCTGGCGAGGCTGAATGCCCTCGCGGTGACGCCGGAACAGGGGGCCCGCATCATGGAGGGACGGAAAATCGCCACGCGCAGCTACCCTCCGCCGGATGGAGTGGTGCGTATGCCGATGCGGATGGATGACGCGGGACTACCGAGGGTCAAAGTAAGCTTCAACGGCCGTCGCAACGAGGACCTCGTGCTCGATACCGGTGCAACGATGACCGTGCTGGATGCCGCTTTGGCGGTGCGAAATCGCCTCGCCACCGCTCCAAGCGTGAGGCCCGAGATGACGGGCGTGATGGGGAACGAGTCCGGCATGGGCGCCGTGATTGAGACGATGCAACTCGGCCCCTGGCGGCTGGACAATCTTCCCTGTGTGGTGCGCCTTCAACGCAGCAGCGGCGGCCTGGACTTCCTGAGCAGTGATTTCGCCATTTCGGTGCTCGGCTTCCACCTGGCGCAGAAGCCTTGCAGCCATCTCACCCTCGATTATCCGCGTCGTACGGTGGAATTCGGCTTCGGAGGCTTTCGCGGTCCGACGAGCCGGCATCATGCGAAAGCCAGCTTTCGCCTCAAAGCAGGCGTGCCGATGGCCCGGGTGAGCGTGGGCAAGGTGTCATGGGAGGCCATCGTGGACACGGGTTCGTGCTTCGGTGTAGAGATTGATCAAAAACTGGCTCAACGACTCGGCTACGGCACGGGCGGGCAGGCCATATCGGGCAATTTCTTTTTGATCGGTGTCGGCGGCACTTCCACACCGGAAAAAGCCGGCGTGAGAGTGATCACCGTGCCTCGGATGTCGGTGCTCGGCTCGACTTTCCCCAAGGCGCAGATCGATGTGATGCCGGGTGCTCCGCGTATCGGGAGCTACTTTTTACAGAACTACCGCGTCACCTTTGATCTGCGCCGCCAGCTCGTGTGGCTGGAATGGTGAACGACGCACAAAGCATTTGCCGCGTTCCGGGATGGTGCGTGATGGTACTCGATTGCCATCATGGACTCACGACTCGATAAAGACTCTGAACTCATGCTCGACGCGTTGCGAGGCATCGCGGCGCTGATCGTGCTGTTCACGCATGGCTTTGATCTGGCGGTGGCGCAGGCTTTTGGATGGGACCCGCTGACGAATCCGGTGGAGTGGCGCTGGGCGCGGGCGGTTTTAGGCAATGGTGACTGTTGTGTGTGGTGCTTCTTTGTCATCTCCGGCATCTGCATACATCGCTCCATCGCCTGCGGTGTGGAATCGGGCAGCTTTCGATGGGGGCGCTATGCGCTGGCGCGGATCACACGCTTGTATCCGCTGTTTTTGTTGGGCTTGGTTCTGGCTGTGGCGGCCTGGCGGCAGGGGCTGGATTTTGGCGCGAGCGAGGTCAAAGCTGCGCCTTGGCGGGAACTGGGAGCCAGCCTTTTGAATCTCCAGATCTTCACCACAGCTTTTCCGGCCTTCAGCCCATCGTGGAGCCTGAGTTGCGAGGTCCTCTACTATGCCGCGTGGCCGATACTGCTGATGCTGGCGGGTGGAAAAACGGGCCGGGCGACCTTTTTCGCCTCCGCTGCCACCTTGGGCACGCTGGCGATGATTCTGGTGCTCTGGCGTGTGTCTCCGAAAGCACAAAGCAGCGCGGCGGTGGAAGGCCTGTGGGTTGTCACGGCCTTGTTTCCGCTGTGGTTCATCGGAGCATGGATGAGCGGGCGCTGGGAACCTCTCACAGCGAGCATCACGCGAGGTCGCTGGATGCTTGGCATCGTGCTCTTTGCCGCGTCGGCCGTCGTTTCCATCGTGTTGAAGCATCAACATAGTCCGAGGGCATGGTACAATCTGGCGGCGTTGTCATCGCTCCCCGGATTGGTGCTCATGCTAGGCGGGGCGCGGCATCTGGGACTCTCGCGGAAGAACGTGGAGCCGCTGTGCCGCTGGCTGTCGCAGTTCAGCTACCCGTGTTACATCCTGCATGTGCCTCTGCTGTTGCTGACGAATCGTGCGGTGGGTGTTTTGATGCCAAATGTGGCGGCCGAGCATCCCTTTCTGCGTGTGGGCCTGAGCCTGGGTGTGGTGCTGGCCTTGCTGGTGGCCTTTGGACCGGCGCTGGAGCGGTTTTTCATGGCTTGGCGTTCACGCGTGCTTTCTGGCGAAACGAGGGCCTGAGTCGCTTCGTTAAAGCGGCCCACCATGCGCCTTTTCCTGCTCTTTTCCCTCCTCCTTGTCTCCACCGGCATCTCCCCGGCGGCCGCCAAGCCGAACATCATCTTCATCCTTTGCGATGACCTCGGCTACGGCGATGTGAAATGCCTGAATCCCGAGGGAAAGATCGCCACGCCACAGATGGGTCGCCTCGCGGCTGAGGGCATGATCTTCACGGATGCGCACAGCGGATCGAGTGTGTGCACTCCCACCCGTTACGGCGTGATGACCGGCCGCTACGCTTGGCGTTCCAAGCTCCAAAGCAGCGTCCTCGGTGGTCTCTCACCGCGTTTGATTGAAAACGGCCGTCTCACCGTCGCCGAGTTCCTTCGTCAAAACGGCTACTCCACCGCCTGCGTGGGCAAATGGCACCTCGGCATGGATTGGGTGCGCCAAGGCGAGGTCACCGAGCTCGGCATCGAAAACGCCGAGCAGGTCAACAACGTCGATTACACCCAACCGATCGCCAACGGACCCACCAGCGTGGGTTTTGATAGCTACTTCGGCATCAGCGCCTCGCTCGACATGGTGCCCTACTGCTTCATCGAAAACGATCGCGTCCCGGCGAACCCCACCGAGACGATGAAGCTCGTCATGAACGGCTCTGATAAGATGAGCTTCACCCGCGAAGGCCCCGGCAGCCCCGGTTTCCGTGGCGAGGATGTGCTCCCCGCCTTCACCGAGCGGGCGGTGAAGATCATCCACGATAAATCCTCCGACGCCAAGAACGGCAAGCCCTTCTTCATCTACATGCCGTTGAATTCACCGCACACACCGATCCTGCCGAGCAAGAAGTGGCAGGGCAAAAGCGGCCTCAGCCTCTATGCCGACTTTGTCATGGAGACCGATGATGCCATCGGCCAGGTCATGGCCGCCACGGAGCAGGCCGGCATCGCTCAGGACACGCTCATCATCGTCACCAGTGACAACGGCTGCTCTCCGCAGGCCAACTTCCCGCTGCATCTCGAAAAGGGCCACAACCCCAGCTACAACATGCGCGGGCACAAGGCGGACATCTACGATGGCGGCCACCGCGTGCCCTTCCTCGTGCGCTGGCCGGCGCAGGTCAAAGGCGGGCAAAAAACGGCACAGCTCACCTGCCTCACCGATTTCATGGCCACCGCCGCCGACATCCTCGGTCAGAAGCTTCCCGACAATGCCGCCGAGGATAGCTTCAGCTTCCTTCCGGCTCTCACCGGCCGAAAGAGCGAGGCCGCACGCCCCAACATCATCCATCACAGCATCAATGGCTCCTTCGCCATCCGCGAGGGCAGCATGAAACTCGAACTCTGTGCCGATTCCGGCGGCTGGAGCGATCCGCGTCCCGGCCAAGCCCCCAAAGGCAGCCCGGCCAGCCAGCTCTACGACCTCAGCAGCGACATCGCCGAGCAGGACAACCTCCTCGCCGCAAAGCCCGAGGCCGCCGCGAAGCTCGAAGCCCTGCTCGAATCCCAAATCGCCGCCGGTCGCAGCACGCCGGGCGCTGCACAGAAAAACGCCGTCGAGGTCGTCGTGCGCAAACCGGTGCCTGCTGCGAGGCCGAAGAAGGCGAAGAAGTGAGCAGGCAGCACTCCTTTACGATGAAAGCCTTCCTCTTAGCTTGTCTGGTAGTCTTCTCACGGCTGGTGATTGGGATGGGTGTGCTCTTCATCATCGATGGACTCCTGCCGATGCGTTCGGACGGTCCCAATCCCAGTTGGAGGGAGGTGGTGCTCGGGGCTGTGACCGCCATTTTTGGCGTTTGCCTGCTCAGGTTTATGCGCAGGATTCGTTTGTGATGCCCCGGCTGCAATGGATCGGGCAGAAGCCTCAAAAATTCGTCATTCCACATTCGACATTCCGCATTCTTTCTCCTTCTTCCCGGCCTCTATTCAACCACCACACGTCATGCCACGTCCCGTTACTCTCTTCACCGGCCAGTGGGCCGATCTTTCCTTCGACACCATGCTCCAAAAGGGCAAAAGCTTTGGCTATGATGGCCTGGAGCTCGCCTGCTGGGGTGATCACTTTGAAGTCGAAA
>Ga0209298_10000499_pt1 | contig 26252 bp, 43 predicted proteins | sample S_140806_EF_Meta_FD_187325 | JGI IMG/M metagenome (GOLD analysis project Ga0209298, IMG submission 187325) | Freshwater microbial communities from Lake Simoncouche, Canada to study carbon cycling - S_140806_EF_MetaG (SPAdes) (version 2) | ecosystem: Environmental > Aquatic > Freshwater > Lake ... | reverse complement strand
GTATAATTCAACTTCATCCATAGTAGGTAGCCGGTCAAATATATCACCGCCCAATACTACTAGGTCAGCATGTTGCTGCATTTTTTGGAACTGTTCAATAAATAGTTGGAATCTATTTTTAGCCCATTCAACTGGAACATTTTTCTGACCCAGTTTTATGTGTATATCTGCTGTGAATAATATGTTCATTTTGTACCAGACAAAATGGCCCGCTAAAGCAAATACTCTAGCGGGCCTGTTGTTTAACCTAGCTCTTTTACAGCTTCTTGTTCGCTTTGAGACTGTTCTTCTTCTACACCAGCTTGTAGTTTTTCGAGTAGTGCTTTGATTTCATCAGGATTTGCACGAGGATATTTTTCATCAATAGGCAGTGCTTTTTCTGCTAATTCAAGTTCCTCAGTATTAAGAGCACGCTGCTTGCAACGTAATACTTGTAGTGTGTATTCTACATTATATGCTAGTGGGCCAGTTTTTACTCGTTTAAATACTACATCCCAGCCAGTTTCTGGATCGGTAGGATCACCAAGATCTTCTGCTGCTGTAAGAATTTGTTCAAACAATTTCTTTTTAAGATTAAGGACTTTAACTTTACCCTCTTTAGGGTCAATGCAGTTAACTGCATAACTCCAGCTACAGCGTAGATCAGCATGATAATCAGGAACCCAATCTTTTTCTAGATTGTCAAATTTTTCTTTGTCACGACTAAAGGCAAGACACTCAATAGGAATATCTTTGTTGTTAGTACCCTTAACCCAATAAACATATCGTGGTAGTACGCCACCAATTAGACGAACAGTATTTTCGCCGTCTTTGTATTCGTAGCTTTCAACTGAAGATTTCTGTGCGCGACCTTTAGTTTGCTTAAAGCTTAGTGCCATTTTTAAATTTCCTCGTGTATAAACTTAATTTGTTTGTTTGCAATTGTTAAAAGCGGGTTTGATTTTATTTTGTTTAAATCAACGTCAGGATATAGCGTTAAGTCTACAGATTTAATGCCGTAGGTTTTATATAAACCGTAATTTCGTAGTGCAGCTAATCTAATGTACTGTGCTCTATATGCTGAATCTATGCCCGTGTTATTAAAAAACGGTTCAGGTTGCAGTAAAAAACTACTTCCTGCTTTTAATCTAGGCAATGGCTTGTATTTTTCATGCTTATTTTTTGGTATAGTTATGCCTAAGTAAAATTTACGCAGCGCTTCAACCATATACTCTGCGTCACCTAGTGTGTCTCGGAGTAAAGTATTAAAGTTAAAAAATAAAGTCATTTTTAGATGTAAGAGTATATTATATCATAGTAAAGGTCAATTTACAAGTGTAAATTTTTATACCAGTTCAATGTTCCAGCCTTTACGCATATAAAATCCAAGCCTATCCCTGTTTTGTTTTTTATCCATAAAACCTGAAAATTGCATATCTAAGACTACCGGAATCAACTTATCTTCATGTTGACGTTGAATTCTGCCAACAATTTGCTCTAGTAAACTATCATTTGCAATAGGTACTGCTAGGATAACGCAACTAAGTGAATTTATGGAGATCCCTTCGCTGAAGATTTGGCGGCTACCAGCAATGCACATTTTTTCTTTTGAGAGTAGCTGTTGTTTGATTTGTTGACGCTGTTCAAAATTGGTTTCACCAGTAACCAACACGCACGTTTCTCCAACATATTCTTTTACCTTTTGTAAAAATCCAACTCTGTCTGCAATAACTAAAACTTGATGTCCAAGTGCAACTTGAATTTTTGCTAATTGTGAAATAAATGCTTGATAGTCTTCATCTTCTGTAAGATCGTTAATTTTTTCTACCCAAGTAGCCCCAGGTTTAAGTGTAATACCTGTTTGTATTAGTTTAACTTCAGGATTTAGTGTATGAGATTGTGGAGGCTTATATACTTTACTGCCAAAAAAGTCAGGAAACATTATGTGTTTGCCGTCTTTTCTGATCATAGTTCCACTAAGTGCTATTCTATAACGCGCATGAAAGTCGTCTATTAGCTGTGAAAATGTACTAGCAGGACAGTGATGTGCTTCGTCTAAGATAATAGTGCCAAATTCTTTGTTCAATTTAACACTATGTTTTACTAAGGTTTGTACATTGGCTACTGTAATAGCATGATCTTCCCAGTCTAGGCTACCTCCACCTATAATACCAGCATCCATGCCAAATAACACTTTTACTTCTTCACACCACTGATCTCGCAATGCTGTGGTGTGCGTAATAACCAGTGTTTTCTGTCCCAGTTTTTTAGCCAAGTGTAGGGCTGTGAAAGTTTTACCCCAGCCCACAAGAGCATTGATAAAACAAGTGTCTGTAATTTGATCATAAACTACCTGTTGTGAATCGCGTAAGGCAAATTTAGGCTCTGGAAAAGGTGCTGGTACTAGTGTGCGTTTATCTACAATTTCATACCCCAAAGGTATTAAGTCTAGTCTACCTTGCGGAATGCTTACAATATTTTTAGGTAAGATTTTATAGTTTCTGATAGTTTCTACAGTACTAAACTGCTTGCTACCTGTATCTTTGTGGATTTTATAAGTAAGCGTTTTTATAATCTGCTTAGTTTCATCTACGCCTGGATTGTCTAAATAGATTCTGTTAGAGATAATTGCTTTAGCCACTATACTAACCTATGCGTTGCTTTGAATTGTTCATCGTAAAATCCATATAATATATAACTCAAGCCCCAACGCAACACACCTGCATAGTACTGATCTGGTTTAGGAGCATACATACATTTAAATCGTTGTGGTAGACCATCCACTTCAACAATTGCACCCATACCCTCAAGCGGCAAAACTTTTTTAATCTTGTGCGCAGTCAGCTTGGCGCGGCTGGATTTTCTGTACTGAAATACTTTGCCGCTGTTGTCAATAAACCAAGTAGTTTGTTTGGCTATTTTAATTAAATCGCCTAAAAAGTACATGGCTTGACGTATAGGAAAAAGCCTTACTCCTGTAATAGCTAATCTACGCAAACCTAAGGTAGCTCCCTGTACAGATTTATCATCTACAATGCGTAAACCTATTTTAGTCTCTAGTGATTCCTTGTCTACATACTCTTTGGAGTAGTAGACAAGGCTATCCTCAACTACAGGCTTATGCTCACCAAGCCTAAACACGGGCCAGTTTATCTCCAGTAAGTTCATACTGCACCTCAAAATCGCCAAAACTGTAGTCGTCGCCAATGTCTTGGTCAACACCAATAGGTGTACCAAGAATACTACAGCCATGGTCATGCTGAGTATTTAGTTTTAATAGTTTACAATAGTCTTCAACGTGTTGGTCTTTTACGAGGGCTACAATAGAATCGTGTACAAGCATAAAGATCTTTGCGTCTAAACCTTCCTGTACAATATGTCTAGCAGTTCGCATAGCGCCCAATAAGTTAACGTCACTGGCTAGAGACTGAACTTCAGCATTAATACCACTACGTACTTCATGTGCAGCAATTCCCTTATCGCTTGAAAAAACATTAGGAAGTCTGCGTTTTCTACCAAAAAAACTATATGTATATCCATTTTGTTCAATAAAGCTCTTACGCTCGTCTAGCCAGTGTTTTAGTCTGCTAAATTTGCCAAAGTACGCCTTAATATCTTCACGAGCTTGCTCTACTGGATATACTTCACCAGTTGCTTTGCTTACAGTTTGTGAAACTTTATTAGCTCCACTACCGTATAAGATACCGAAACTAATTGCTTTAGCACTTTGCCGCATACTGCCGTACTCTTTTTTAACCAGCTCTACTGGACACGGCAAATTAAATACCATTTTAGCAATTGTACTGTGAAAGTCGCCGCCACTAGAAAATACTTGTTGTAAGTTTTTATCACCGCTGAGTACAGCAGCATAATACATCTCGGCTGTAGCTAAGTCTTGTGAGACTATTTTATACCCTGCTGGAGCACGGATACATCCTTTAATAATTGGATTGTCTCGTGGAATTTGCTGAGCGTTGAATTTGCCACTACTAGACAACCTGCCACTAGTGGTAAAAATAAGATTAAAATTTGTACGAATTCGCCCATCTTTGTCTAATTCCGGTAGGATTTTTTGAATATAAGTATTTTGAATTTTACTCAACTGTCGAACCTTAAGAATAGCGCCTGGTAATTCATGTTCTTCAGCTAGCTGTGCCAATACCTCTGCATCGGTTGAAATTGCACCAGTGCCAGTTTTCTTGCCGGTAGGCTCTAAGCCCAAGTAGTCAAATAATATCTCACGAAGCTGCATTACACTATTAGGATTAAAAATTTTACCACTAGCTTGCTCAAATTGTTTAACTGCATCAAAGCTAAATACTACTTCTTTAGCAGTTTGAATTTGTTCGTCTAGGTACAGGTTAGCTCTGGCCATGCGGTCCTTGCAAATAGGAATACCTACTTCTTCCATATCCATTAAGAATAGTGTACCATCTACTAACAAGTTTTTATAAACCCAGTTAATTTTAGCGTTAGCTTGAACAATTGGCCAAAACTTGTGAAATAGTTCATAGGTTACTGCTGTGTCAATTGAAGCATATTCACTGATAATATCAAACGGAATTAAGTCATAACTAAACTGTTCTTGCAACAAACCGTGTTGTGTGCAATAATCACGCTTAAATTCGTCTAGTGCACTATCATAGTCGCCGTAGTCCGTGTACTTTAGTGCCAACTGCTTTAGTCCATGACTGTCAGTTTCGTCTAAGGCATAGTGCATGACCATAGTGTCATGTACCTTATCCCTAGGAAAATCGATAGCAAGATGATAGCGGATCATTTTATAGTCAAATTTCATATTATGAAAAATGGTATAAAATTCGTTGGCAATCCGTTGTAGTAATTGAATACATTCCTCGTCCATGCAGTCTGTGGTAATGTACCGGCCTTGTTTAGCCTTGTAGGTTAACGAGACTCCGAGTACGTATCCGTCTCGTGGATAGAGTGCAGTTGTTTCCGTGTCCCAAGCCACATAACCTTGAGCATTGTCTAAGATTTCTTGCAAGTAGATTTTGGCTTGGTTTGTGTCATCAATACCAGCAAAATCACCAGTAGTAGGTGCAGCAACACTATCATTGTAATACTTAAGAACTTTATCTACTGCTCGTTGAAAATCAGGTTTGCCTTCAGGTTTAAAAGCCAGCATAGCTGGATTTGTAATTGGCACAAATTTTTCCGCAACTAACTGACCAGCATAATTTGTTACACTGGTAACTTTAGCGTACTCTTTAGCAGCCTCAGCGCCTACTAAAATAACGAGATCATACGGTTTAGGGTCGAACTCAAGTGTAACGTCTTTTTTCAACAATTTTGTAATTGGCACCTGACTCATGTGAAAATGTTCAAACTCAAAAGGAAAATATTCCCGGTAGTTTGTACGATTTGGTGCTTTATCAATTAGGGCAACTCGTTTCATTGATTCTCCAGTAATACTTTATTATAGCGTATCAGACTAGTAAAGTCAAGTTATTTTTTAATATATTCGGCAATGCTTTGCACATCAATCTGATCTAAATCACCAGGATCTGTTCCGTCCGGCAATTTAATAACTTCTACTATAAATTCTAGTTGTTCAAGCGTTGTTTTTAAACTTTCTGCTGCTTTTTCTCCGGCATTGTCTCCGTCAAACAAGATGTATATATGTGTAACACCTTGTACTCTATAAGGAAATAGTTTTAGCTTTGTATCAGCTTGCAGGGTATTTGTACCAAATGTACAGACAACATTTTTTAAACCCTTATCGTATAAGTTTAACATATCAAATATTCCCTCCACTAGTACCAAACTTTTATGTCCGCTGGGTATTTGTGGAGGAAATAGTGGAATTTGAACTTTGCTAGGGTAGTTGATGTATCTAGGATTGCCGTTGCTTAGGGTATGTCTGGCTACATATACTACAGTTTTACCAGTTATATCTTTTATAGGAAATATTATGCGATCTTGTAGTTTTTCTACTTGATGTGTATAAAATGCTTCAAAGTACTTAAGTGTTTGCTGACTAATTCCACGAAAAGTTTTAGTATAGGCAGTAGCACCTGCTGGAATATCTAAACCCAGTGCCTGAGTTTTTAAGTCTTGTAGTTTTTCTTTTAGTTTGGCAATTTTTATAGGTATAGGATTAGTAAAAACCCCATAATATTTAAATATATTGGTTTTAAATCCACAACTAAAGCAGTGCGCTATTCCACTAATACGATCCACACGAAAGCTTGGATTCGTGTCCGGATGCTCTGGATTTAAACATTTGATTAAGTAGTCGCGACCGGACACCTGGAATTGCAATCCGTTTTTTTGAATCAAGTCTAAAACGGGATCCATTTCTATGCGTTCCAAGGTAAATCAGTTGCGAGTTCTTGTGTTTGATTATCTTTCTTGCCCCCTGCTTTTTTAACAGGTTCTTTTTTAGATGGTTGGTCAATACTTTGGGGGGATATTCTGAGTGTGTCCCAATCAATAGGGCAAGTAAATGCCATCTCCTTTCCCCCACGAATCTTTGTTGTTTCAAAACTAATTGCTTGTGCGTCTTTTTCATGTGCCTCCATTACTAGTGCTATATCTGCTGCGTCTAGGATGCCTTTGGCAAATCTTGCCTCGCCACTAGCATCAATTTGATATGGACTTACTATTACTACTTCGTATTTTCTAGCTAAATTTTTTAGTTTTTTACTGACTTCAATTTGAGGTTGCCAATCATACTGACTATTGCCTTCTAAGACAATTTGATTAACATAGTCTACAACTACTACGGCTAGTTTATCACCAAACTTTGCTTTAGTTTTACCAATATGCAGATCAATAGCCCCCAGTGTTAAATCTCTGTCATCTACAATAATCATTTGATTATCGGGCTTTAGTTTAAAATTTCTGATTAGTGTTTCTTCAAATTTAAATCTGTCACGGTGTCGTAAAAACTCATCAACTAAGGATTCTGCACCATCAAACATTTGTGATCTAACTTTAACTACTTTTAACAATTCTTGATCTGTTAGTCTATTTTGCTTTAGGTTCTGCAAATTTACATTGGCTAAGATTGCCAGGTTTCGTTGCATAGTTTCGTATGCAGTCATCTCAATAGAAAAGTAAAGACTACTATTTCCAGCCTGATACTGATTAACAAAAATATTGCTACTAGTAATACTTTTACCACTGCCTCGTTTACCGCCGATAAGAATGAGTTCTTGCCTAGCAACACCACCAAGCACAGCATCAAAAGTATTGTTAAGTCCAAGATAAACACGTTCTTTTTCCAGTTGTTCAGGATGTTGAAACATCATGATATCAGCCATTGTAAAGACTTTTTCACTGGTATGTGTCTTTTCCTCAATTGTAAGTGCAATTGTGGCTAAATTCTCTTTTATTTCATTGGAGTCGTAAAGCGGCAGTTTGTCCACAAACTTATCCAGTAATTTTACTGTTTCGTTTTGTGTATAGCTATCTATAAGTGCGTCAAGAGCTATTTCTGCACTTACATCTGGTATTTCAGTTAGCTTTAGCGTTGCTAGAGTTTTTGCTGCCGGACCTTCTCGCAGTGTAAGTTCTAAGTCATCAAAATTTGGTATAGCATTGTATTTTTCATAATGCTTATTGATAACACTGTACAAGGACGAGTAAGCCGGATCTAAAAACACTAGCTTCAGCTTTGCCCAAATATCTAGGCTTTGCTCTTGAAGCAATTTGTTTAAGACTACGGCTGAAACATCCATGTTAACCTACCTTAGATTCATTATCTATAAATACTTGGTCTACAATTTCCGTTATCTTATAAAGGATTTGATCGCGTAAGCGTTTAATGTCTTGCTGATAACTGCTGCCTTTATCAAACAGTAAACTTAATTGCTCATGAGTAATAAGTTGTTGTAAACCAAAATAGATATGATCATAGGCCATTGTAGAATCAGGCATTACTTCAACCTGAGCTAAACGGCCATAGTTATGAACTGCTTGCTTTACTACTTCTTCAACAGTAAACGACTCAGAGTCGTGATAGGTAATTGTAACTTTCATTTACTGGTTTCCAAAGTAAAAAAGGCTGGGAGCCTGTAAAAAACTCCCAGCCTTACTGCTTGTAGACTATTAAGCAGCAGCTTTTGCTTCTGCTTTCGCCTTTTTGTCAGCGCCTTTATAGTCAGCAACGTTGATGCCGCGACGAGTAAGCAGGGTACGAAGACCGCGCTCTGTTTTATCAACTGCAGCAGCAATTTCTGCAACAGTCATGCTGGCAATACGCTCGCCAAGGGCTACGATTGGATCAACCTGATCTTTAGCGTGTGATTCACGTTGTGCAGGGATCTTTGCAATTTGGCCTTTGCGTGTTAGGCTAAGTGCTTTGCCACGAACTGAGGCAACTGTTTTACCTAGTGCTGTGGCAATATCTTCGATGTATTGACCACGCTCAGCCATTTGCACAAACTTGGACTCTTCAGCCTCTGTGTAGGTGCGAGCAACTTCTACTTTTTCAGCAGGCTTTACTGAACCAGTTAGTTCAAGAGCAAGAAGTTTGCCTTGAATTTGTTTGGCAGTAAATTTGCCACCAGCAAATACCTCAGCAATTTGCTTGTATGTAAATGCTCCAGGGCTGTTAGTAACGTAGTTGAATAGTTGATGGCTTTCTTCTTCGTTAAATGCGCTGACTTTTTCTTTAGCCATACTAACAACTTCAACATCAAGTTGGCGAAGTTTAGCGGCTACGCTACGAGTGGAGACTTCCAGCGCTTCAGCGGCAGCTTCAACCCGTTGAACCGACACAGGGGACTCGTTTCCAACAACTTGTAGAAGGTGAGCAACGGCTTCGTCAGACCATTTTTTAAGTTTTTCAGTCATATGTTTTCTCTTGTAAAAATTGTGATAAGTTTTCGATGATTGTAATGCCGAGTTGATCGGCTTTAGTACGTTTTGAGCTGCCTTTGTTATCTTCATCAACTAGATAATTGGTTTGTTTAGTTACTGACTCAGTAACTTTAAATCCAGCTAATTCTAGTGCTTTGTGGGCTTCCGCTTTGGTTTTAAATGAAGTTAATTTACCAGTTATGCAAATAGTTTTGCCACTTACATTGGCTACTGGTTTATTGTCTACCGTGAAAGAGAATGGCAAGAACTCTCTCATTTCTTGAAAATCTGTCTCTAGCCAAGAGATTAGATTATTAGTAACTTTTTCTCCTAGACCTGCTTGTTTACACCGCTCTTGAGTAATATCATCAACGCTTTGCACTACTTTTGCAATTTTTTGTGCTGCTGTGTTACCCACAAGTGGAATACTAAAAGCTGGTAAGATGGTTGCTAGATCACTGCCACGAGACCGATTAATTTCATCTAATAATTTTACTGCAATTTTTTCACTACCTAAAGATTCAACGATTTCGTCAAGTTCAAGATAGTAAAGCTCAGTAATATCAGTTAGTTGAAGTTTTTCTAATGTTTTAACACCCAAGCCTTTGATGCCCAACGTCTTACAAAAATGCTCCAATTTTTTGCCTAGTTGTGCACTACAGGCTTGATTACGACAAAAAAGTTGGTCATTGACAAGCTCTAGGGTATAATCACAACAAGGACAATTATTGGGAATTTTGATCTTCATTGGGCTTTTTTCAAATTTAATAATGTATTATACAGTATTGGGCGGTATTTTGCAAGTCAAAATTTTCTATGCCTCTACCTTGTGTAGTACGCATGGAATAATTTCTCCTGCTCTGATAATGGCTACAGTATCACCTATTTCTAAGCCTAGTGCTTCAATAAATCCTGGGTTGTTAAGTGTGGCTCGACTTACTAGTGCATCACCTACTAACACAGGCTCTAAGATTGCCACTGGTGTTACTTTGCCGCTTTTGCCTACTTGCCATTCAACGTCTAGCAATTTAGTTTCTACGTGTTGGGCACGCTCTTTGCGAGCATAAGCACCGCGAGGATGTTTACTGGTATAACCCAGTTCTTGAAACTGGTGGTTGTTATTTAGGCGAAACACTACGCCGTCAGTGGGATAAATTTTTTCTAAATCAGTTTCCTGAACCGTGTTAAAACCAAACTGTTTAAGCATATGCATATCTGCATCATAGGTTTGACCTATAAAGGGTTGAACACCGTATGCAAAAAAAGTAATTGCACGAGTAGCAAACTCGCTGGTATCTTTAAGATTTAAGGCACCTGCTGCATAATTACGAGCATTTGGAATATGACTTGGAGCCACAATCTCGCCAGTAACTTGAAGCACTCCAGCATACTGAATAGTATGCGGAACTAGACTAGTACTACTAAGCAACTTGTCAGTAATTACTTGACCTTCCACTCCATCACCACGAGTAAGTGCTTGCACTAGTTGGCCGTCTACGTAAAGTAGGCTAATAGCCGCGCCATCTAGTTTAACACTCATGCTAACATCGCCCATGCCGGCAATAGGATTAGGCTTGCCTTCGTCCTCATAGTGCTTTTGCAGTGAGTACATAGGATAGTAGTGTTTGCACTTAACACCCGCAACTTGTGCGCCTACTGCCTGATACTTGGCAGTTTCGGCTAGGCGATCAAATTGCAGGTCACTGATAATCGGAAAGCCAGCATAGTAAGCTTGACTTGCCGAATCTAGGTATTGTTTAAGGCTCATAAATTTATTGCAAAGTCACAAAAAAGTTCGTTGTGGTATCCCTCATGCCATCCAGTCATTTCCTCTAGTTCGTACCACCACTGTTCGCTTTCTGGATGACAGCCAATCAAACCAAGATTGCCTTGATAGATAGCCATTGCATCACCGTTAGCATAAGTAGCAACTACATCACAATCTTCAGTCCAACCAACAAAAGCACAGCCATCATAAAAATACATAGACTCTTCCTGATCACACCAAGTTACTTGGGCAAGAGTAGGGCCTTCAATTTTAATATCTGCATCTGTTTGTGAAATATACCTAACGGGTTCAATTTCCCATAACAGGTCAAAGTAGTAACTACCTGCCCAATACGCGCCCATGCAAACACCTAAGTATTTGCCACCAGCATAAACAAAATCACGAACAACTTTAACATGAGCTTTGTTAAAGATTACGTCAAATTGGTCACTATCGCCAATGCCACCAGGAAAAGCTAAAACGTCTACTTCGCTCAAGTAGTCCCTAGTAAGATCTTCAATGCCAAACAGTTTGACCACAAAATGCTCTTCTAGTGCGGCTTCCATAGCCAGTGCACACTCTACTTCACACACAGGATCATGAACAAAAATAGCAACAATTCGCTTCATTGGGTTTCCTTTTTTCAAATATAATATATTATACCATTTTAACGGTTTAGGGTCAAGTCTGTTTTTCTAGTAACTGTTTAGCATAGGTTTCAATAATTTCATGACCTTCAGCCTCACTACAAATATCTAGCAACCCGTCTAAGAGTGCATAGATATTTTGTAGTGAGGCTGGAATACTTACGCCTTCGCGACTAGGAACCCAATCACCTTCATAACTTAAAAAGTATTTTCTAAGTTGCAGGTATGTAACATCCCTAAAATCATTTACTACTAGTCTAACCTGAAAACCTTTATCCATGTTTTCTTCGATTAGTTTTTCATATAGTATGTTTGAGTCCATTAAACTTTAATCCCCAATTCGCGCAAGTGTTTAAGACTGGCTAATTCACAAGCAGGTTGATATGCGCTCTGCAACCAACGCTCGCTAAGTAACCAGACGCGATAAATCCAACCGTATTCTGGATGTGTTTGTTCTGCTTGTATTTTACACATAGAATCGTACCTAGCACTATACACTACTTCGCCTACCACAAACTTATCCTGCATTGCGCCTTCAGGAATCAATTCAGGTTTAAAATAGTCTGGACTGCTTTTACGAACAGGCACACTATAGGTTTCTAAGACCTGTTTAATAAGTTGTGTTCCGCGGTAGGTGTTTTCACTGATTGCGCTAATAGGTTCACCAGCAAGATAGCACTGAATTATAAATTGCACTTCGTCTTCAGTAACCGGCTTGCCGCGCTTTTCAGCCCTGCGTTTTGCAGTTTTTTCTTTGCGATCTTTGTGGGTTTGAATAATACTATCAAGCCTGGTAGTATTATAGCTCATGCCTAAAATTTGGCAAGCATCCTTTTTTGTAATCGGCTTAACGCCCTGCTCTTTAGGTTCAAGCAGTTCAATAACACGCTCAATATTAGCGTCAGTCATGCGTTCTTGTTCAAGCTCAGAGCGTTTTCTAGCCATAATTACTCCATAAATAAGAAAAGGCAGCACTAGGCTGCCTGTTTTTATGCTTTAAGTACACTCAAAAAGTAAACTGCTGCTTTACCAGTCAGTTTGCTCAAAATATCATCATCAATTGGAGCACCTTTAGCTTCAATTGCTGCACGAAGATCAGCAATGCTGGACTCTTTTGACACACGTTTAGGTGCATCACCAGCAGCTTTCTTTTCGCCGCTAGGCTTAGCTGTGGCGTCTTTTTTAACATAAACACCGGCTTGAACCAAAACCATACGAACACCGTTAGGTGAGGCTTCGATTTCTTCGGCAATGTCTTTGATAATTTCAGTACTAGACTCAGGCGTTGGCTCTGCGTCTTGATACATTTTAATTACGTTAGCTTTGAGTTCGTCATTCCATTGTGTCATTGTATTTCCTTAAATATATTCAATACTTACATTAGTCATTTTACTTGGAGTAAACTGACGATAGTTGTGCTTTAGATCGTGCTTGGCTACAAGTTGAATCATTTCTTCGTGTTGACGATTTTTTAATTCGCGCATTTCACGAGTAAATTGTTCAAATTCTGTTTCAGGCAACTCACTAACATCAATACCAGCTAAAAGCTGAGTCGGCTCTTGGGTAACAAGTACAGCACGCTCACTTTGATCACCACTAGACTTTGTGTACATAAATTGCATAAACTTCATTTATATTCCTTTATTGCGACAAAAATAATATTATATCAATAATCGGCCGAAGATTCAAGTTTATTTTTCTCTGACTGCTTTTGAAATTCCTAAAAATGCGCCACTAAAAAGTGGTGGAATTATTAATAGCCAAACTACTAGTGGAGCCAATACTGTATTTACTATAAAAAATATAAACAAGCTCAATAATGGTGATCTTGTAAAATCATTATCTATGCCATCACGTCTAGCAAGAGCAATTATAGGCCAAAAAAGTTCGTAAATAAGTGTTAGGGAAGTTGCTAAGCAAAATATTATGTATAGTTCAAATGCCCCCATGTAATCTATCCCCCAACTTAAAGCTGACTTTTAGTTCGCCTAAAGTTTTAGGGTCAAAGTTAGAACGCAAACTTGCTAAGGTTTGATCAGCCAGTTTTTGGTTTGAGCTAAAAACATCATGTGGGCAACTACCACACACCTGTTTGATTAACTGAGCGCTTTTAATCTTTGTTTTAGTCCAAGGAGTAGTTTTAGGAGTTTTACGACGATAGGTAATGTTTTTTATGGCTGTTTCAATTTGTTTTGCATTGCCAGGATTTTTTTGTAGTGCACGTAACAACCTACGTTCACGATTAGCTTTCCAAGTTTGTTTGCTCTTGTAAAGATCGTACTGTGTTTGTTTGCCTTTACTAGACGTTTTTGCCATAGTTATATAGTCCAGTTATTGTGTAATATTTACCAGTGCTGTGTTTTACAATCTTAACACAGCCCTTTTCTTCTAAGAACTCTAAAAAGTTAAATATGTGGCCATATGTGTCTAAACTAATATCATATTTTACTAACAACTTATTAACTTTTTGTAAATAGTCAAGAGTAATAGCTTGACTACTAGTACCTAGTTCAAATAATAATTCCTTGATAGGATTATCAATCTTCAAAGACAATGGATTCTTCGTGGTTGTCATCTTCTAAACTAACTTTTAGTTCTTCAGCTTCTTCAAGTTGCTGGTGCATATCATAACAACGCTGAAGTGCTTCAATTAGTGCAGGAACAGATTCAATGTCAATGGGAACAGTGCGATCACAACCATCAAAAATCATTACTTCATTAACACCACCAGGATTGCTGCCAAACTCTACACCATAATAGAAATAGTATTCTGGCTCGCTAGCCGTATAAAACATACCGTCATCGTCAAGTACTGAGTCTCGTTCTTGTGATCCAAAATAAATTTTCATTTTTAGTCCTTTTTTGTTGAATAATCGGCAAGAAATAATATTATAGCAAATTAAGCAATTATTTTCAAGAAAATAATTTTTGTGGTGGCAGGGATACTAGGATTCGAACCTAGAATAACGGAATCAAAATCCGTGGTGTTACCATTACACTATATCCCAATTGTTTGGCTCCCCAGCGTGGGATCGAACCACGGACCAACAGATTAACAGTCTGCTGCTCTACCGCTGAGCTACTAGGGAATTTTGGTGGGCCCAACAGGACTTGAACCTGTGACCAACGGATTATGAGTCCGCTGCTCTAACCAACTGAGCTATAGGCCCAGAATAAAAAGTCCCCGGCAGTGCTGGAGAGCACACATCCGGGGACACAAATTTAATCGTTGTAGTCGCTGTCTAGTTCCATAAATACATTTACTAGAATATCACGATATGGTTGATCAACCATGTGCAAGTCTAGGAGATAAATATCTAGGTGACAATTTCTAAGTAATTCAGCATGGTACATAAATTGACCAAATGCTTCTAAGCTTTCACTAATATTTTGGTTTGCATAGTCTTCTAAATACTGCGCTACTACGTCTAACATATACTGTGGCATAGTAGATTTTGTACTAATGTTAACTAGCCTTAAGGCTTTGCCTTCACGATCGCGCATAATTTGGTTGCGTTTAGCTTCTGCCCAAGTTTGGCCGCCGTCGCCGCCCCATAGATCCCAAGCAACTCTGCCTTTGCTAGGAAAGCCTTCTTCGCCGCTGTTAAATCCGGTTGCCTGTTTGTCTACTGCATGACGACTAAAAAAGCTGTGCATTCGTAACACAACACTAGCACTTAGTGGCTCACGATTCTTTAATTGATTGGCACGGGCTAAGCCTACTAGTGTGCCTCCAGGATAGCCTTCTTCACGCCATTTAAGTGCACGTTTAGCGGCACTAGCCATACCCGTAGTGGGTGTATAAGTTTCTGCCATTGTAACCTCTATGGATTAGCTAGGAAAAATGCAAAAGCAAATCCCAGCGGTGTCATTGATCGTAATTCTTTAGTCCGTTCCGATTTGCCGCCTAGTTTCATTATCCACGAATTAGGGTCAGGCTCAACCGGAGTTTTAGGCAAGTCACGGTTAAACTTGCCCCACAATCCAGTTTTCTTAGTATACGGATCGCCAAACCAATGTGGCTGAAAATACCAAGGTTCGCCTAATTCAGGACGTAGCTTTTGCAGCCGGCCAACTGGATTTTCTAATGCCCAAAATTCTGGATTGTAGTAGTCTACCATTCGCAAAACTTTGTCCACTAGCTTTAGGCTTTGATCAGTTCTGCCGTTTTGATCTTTTTGTTTCCAGTATTGTGCGCCACTACCAGCAAAGTCTGTACAAGGCGGAGCAGCTAAAATACCGTGTATTTCTTTAGGCAAATCTTCAGGTTGTAGTGTTAATATATCAATATCATGTTTAATATCTACTTGCAATACATTATAACCTGATTCACGATAATATTTAGGCCAATTACCGCTATAATCAAATAATGATAGTATCGTCTTCTTTGTTGACACTTTTTGCTTCCTTAGCTTTAGCTTCACAAAGTGCTTCTACACGATTACTAACTTCTTCACTGTGCAACCACAAGTCTTTGTTTTCCAACAAACTATCAATTTCTTTACTGGTTAGGAAGTCTTTGTAGATATACTGTAAGAATTGTTTAGACCATTCACGCTCAAACACAGCCTGGTCGTATATTTCTCCGCCTTTGCCAAAGATTCCGCCGCTGTAGTTGTGAAACATAAATAGGCTATGTGGTGTAACTTCAAATACATCAGCGCATAGGAAAATCATTGTAGCAGCACTCATGCAACTGCCTTCAACACTACATACAATAGTAGCCGGTGATTCACTTAGCACACGCATAAATTGTAATGCAGTATTTAAGTCTCCACCACTGCTATTAATATAAATTTTTACTACATCCTGGTCACTAGCACTACGAATAGTATTAAACCACTCGATATAGTCTTCAGGACCAGTAATTAAACCACTTAAGTAAAATTCGTAAAGTGCACTAGTACACTTACGAAACCCACGACTAGTACCATTGTCGAGGATAAAATCATCATCTGTTGCGTTTTTAGTCATAGGTGTATAATGTAAAAAAGCCCCCCTTGGTTACAAGGCGGGGGCATACCTCGGCACTAGCTTAAGCGGCTAGGGCAAATACCTCATCGTTGGCATTTATATAATTTGCTTCTTTTGCGGAGATCGCCTACCGAGTTGTCCACTCACATACTTATCACACTGTCGAAACCATGGCTGGCCCATCAAAAGTACACTACACTTACAGAGGTAACGCGTACCACGGCTATGCATCGCCTTAGTATACTTTTGGTGGACCAGGTGGGAGTCGAACCCACGTCCAGCGCGCCTTTCGGCTTGCTTCATACAACCATATAAAAATATTCTAGTTTGGATTCAAACCTTGTCCTAGTATTGTCTACTTGTGTGTCTCACCACACCGACCAGAATATTTTTATATGGTGCCCCGTGACAGAATCGAACTGCCAACTGATGATTACAAATCAACTGTTATCCCATTTAACTAACAGGGCTACCCATTTACAACTGTTTGCTGTGAACCAAATCTTCAAACATTTTTTGTAGAATCTCAAACTTGACCTGATACATAGTAAACAGGCCTAACAAAAGATTTTGCATTTCATCTTCTGTTGTATCTCGCAAGTCTTGGAGATAGTAGATGGTTTTAATGTCATCTACTACACCCCAGCAATCCATCATTTGTTGTTCAAAATCAAAGCGGTTTGGTTTTTGCATTTTGTGTTTAGTGAAATTTCCCAAAGAATAAGTATTATACCCTAATCACAAAGAAATTTCAAGACAAAAATTTTTGGCTATTTGCAGTTTGGTAAATTAAAGATTTTTGCAATTACTTGTTTGCGATCTTCTAAAAAGGTTCTGTAACTTTGACCACCTTGTTTAACAAAGGTGGTAGTAGACTCAATTAAGTCATCTAGGGATTCAACTGCGCTTTCAACTGCGCTAATTTGATTAATTGTTAGGCTAGAAATATCGTTGGTAAACATTTTGGTAAAGATTAAGGTTGAGTAACGTAATTAATTGTGCCCACTAAACGGGCAGTGGCTTTAATATTTTCCTGCATCAATCTATCTAAACTTTTAGATTGTTCAGTATTACACCACAATAGGACAGTTTTAGTATTGCTGACCACAGTTCCGCCTAAGTAGTCAACATTTTTATTCATATTTTGAAAATATGAAACGTATAGGCTACCAACATAACCAGTATCTGTAATACTGGTATAAGGCAGTCCTGCAAGAGTAAGTGTTGAACTATTACTACCGCCAGTAATGCTAGTAATAGTAATATCAAAAGTGCACATAACACCCTGTCCAGTTTTTACATATTTGGCATTTTGTGTATTAAGTACAATATTTCCAGCAACACTACCTACTAGCTGAGGCACCCAAGTGCCGGTTTCATAATTTCCACCACTAGTACTAATAGTACCGTCTACGGCTACGGCGATTCCACTTCCCACTTTAACTACACCTAATTGTGTAGTAGTGGCAATTTCAGCATCTAATACTACAGGGACCAAGGCCTGAGTACTGGGAGCAGGCGTCTGCTTTAAGGCAACGCCTGCAATGGTAGATGCTGGGGGTCTAATATAACTCATACTAACCCCCGGTTAATTAAACTGCGTTCCAGTTTGTTCCGCGGAAAATTAGCGTTACTGCACCATCAGTAACAGCTAAGATTGGAAATGTTGCAGCATTTTCAATTGTTTCTGCACCGTTAGGTACAATTGTAATGTCACTAGTATTAGTTGCTTCGGATTTAATTACAACTTCACGACCATCTACGCCAGCCGTAAGATTGATTGTAATTGCAGCACCAGTTCCTACAACTCCAAGATAGTAATTAGGCACTGTGCCTGCACTGTCTAGGGTATAGGGACTAGCTGCGTTGTTAATAAGCTGAGTATTTACTTGACCATTAGGTGCAACACTAATCACACCATTGGTTACACTAATACCAGTACCGATTTCAACCACACCATACGTGGTGGGTGAAGCTAAGGGAGAATTAAAAGCCATTTTATTATTCCTTTTTATCAGGCTATTAAGTTACGTTCCATTCAATTCCATTGTATATAAGGCCAATGGAGCCCCAAGGCGAGTCGATTATATAGCTTGCCTGGCCATCTATTGTACTAGCAGTTGCAACTACAGTAATTGGGTTGGCTAGTGCATCGCCTGTGCTATCCTTGATAATAAATATTTTACCAAGAGTACCAACGGGTAAGGTAATCGTAGTGCTACCATCAAAAATTACTCCAATAAAGTAGTCATCATTACTAGCAGCATAAGTTGCACTATCTACTAATACCACGGGCAGATTTGCCAGTGAACCAGGAGGTCCTTGTGGTCCTATAGGGCCGACGGGGCCTTCAGGCCCTGCTGGTCCTTGGGGTCCTGGTGGACCCGGCGGTCCTGGAAGACTTCCGGGGGCATAATTAATAAATACATCGTCTTCTGGAAACGGTGGTGGACACCACCCCGGAACTACTGGAGGTGCTGGAGCTATGTAGGGAACCATAGGAAAACCAAAAGGCATTCCTTGTCGTTGTCGTTGATTCATCGTGTAATCCCTATAAAAAAGCCCTCACAGCTCGTGACTGAGAGGGCTGTTTACTTGATTCAGGATTACCGAATGTTTGTATTTGTGTTAGCTGGATTAGCAGTAAGTGTTCCGCTACCAACGTTAATAGCTTCGTTAGTACTACGAATGCTCTGGGATAGTCCCCAAATTGCATTGTACAACTGACCGTACTGTTGTTGTTGCTGGCTTTGTTGTTGCATTTGGTTAACAGTAGTAGTTGTGTTAACTTCAATACCGCGTGCACGCTCAGCATTTTCAAAACGGTTTTGTAGTGCAATAACTGCTGCATTAGCGTCTGAAAGCTGACGATTAAGTGTAGCTTCGTATTGTGCAGTAATTAGTGCACGAGTCTTGTCGCCGTCATTGTTAATAAACGACTGAGTTTGATTAAACCCAGTTAACATATTAGTATTAACTGTGTTAAGTTGTTGCATTAAAGCAACTGCATTAGCATTAACACTATCTTTAACGCCTTCAACACGATTAGCTAATGAGCCTGTTTGAGCATTAAGTTGATTGGTAATACCAATAGTTTGATTAGCTTGACTGGCTTCCATAGCAGCTGTTGAAACAGCTACTGCTTTATCAACTTGACCAATTGACTGCATTAGTGACATATTAGCTTGTGCTTGTGCGCCGGGAGTAACAACGGCCCCGCCATCTTCACCACCAAAAAGTCCTCCACGACCTTGACGTAGCAAGCTGCCTAGGATAAGACCACCGATAAGGCCGCCACCGCCGCCAAAACCTAAGCCGCCATCGCCGCCGGCCATCATCATGCCACCTGGGCTTAAAACTTCTGCCATAATATTCCCCTTGTTTTTATTATTATTAGGGTTTATAATAACAGGTAATACTGGCAAGTATTACCTGCCGCGCTAACTGACTGTTGTAGCCAGCTTTTATTGTGTACCCATTTTGGGTATTTGATTTTGTAACTTTTAATATTATACAACATCAGGCACTAAAAGTCAAGGCGGTAAATTTCGTTACAAAATAAAGTACTAGTACTCTGGTACGTATATTTTGTAACAATTCTGTCACATTTATTGTGTTGGGCAAAATAAAAGGCGGTAAGCTAATTGCTTACCGCCTGCATATTACTCTACTAAAAAGTATTCGTCTTTGTGGCATCCACATTCAGGACACAGGTAGAACTGTGGTAGCTCGTCCCACTTGCCGTCTGTTGCCTCGTCATGTACATTACCGCAAACTTCGCATTCGTATTTGTTCATTATATTATCTTAATAGCTGTTGCCAAAATCCATGCTGCGTTGGTAACGTTCCCAGTTACGCATACGAGATTCTAGTTCCATAATATCTTTAGGGTCGCAATCACGGATATAATCTTCTAGACTATAAGGTTTAAACACCTTTTGCAAATTATGCCACAGATTACTTAGCATTATTGACAAACCCGTATAGTTTTTGTGCTTCATTGACTACATCATCAAAAGTGTACATTTTAGGCATATACTTTTGATAGTCTTGCTGAAGTGCTTGACCAGTTTTAATCATCTGCGAAAAACTTTCTTTGGCAAAGTCGCAGTTGATTTCATGTTGACGACGAAGATGGTCTGTGGCCATCTCCAGCAATTTTGTACGTAATTCAAATGGATTCATAATAGTCCTTGTGTGTTGTGTGCTGCAAATAATTTAAGGCTTATTCGCTTTTGCCTAATCTGCCCATGTCGCCTTCGTGTGTAACACCACCACGATCAACAATGTTGATCTGCATGGTTTCTGCACCGCCTTGTGGCATATCGTCCTCATCCCGCCCTGTTTTAGGGTTAGGCGGCATTTCTGGAATATCTTCTGCGTAACTTTGTACTTGTTCGTATCTGATCATATTGGTTCCTTTAATCTAAGTTAGATATTTTAGTTAGGGTTTTTACTTTGTGTCCTACAATAGTATCACTAGGTTTATAGCCATCACCATCTTTAGCATAAACTCTAATAAGCGCGCCTGGATCTTCGGGTGTACCAGTAATCTTAAAACTACTGTTAGGTATTTGTTCACTGCCACTAGTAATAATTTTAGTAATTTTGCCGCGTGCAGTGCCACCACTGCTGTTCCAACTTACACTGTCACCGCGCTTTAGGTTCTGGGCTTTTTCAAGGATCTTATCTAGTGCAGTATTATACTCACTAATTTTTTGTGTGTAGGCATCCATGATTATTTCATGGGATACTTAGGATACATACCTTTGCAACCAGCACATTGACACATTGCGTCATGATGTGGGTTTGTGGGTTGTACAGGTTGAACTGGTGATACTGGTATCATGTTTTTTCCTTCTGGAATTGGACCGTGTGGGCTTGGTTCATGAATATGAATAGCGGCCGCAGCCGCCTGACATTTAGCTAGTGTATCAAACATACAATCGCCATGTTCGCCGTATTTATATTTACCATTGCTGCATCGCATACATGGCATAGTGCTCTCCTAGGTATGATCTATAATTTTAATTGGTGTAGCACTAATAGCACTGCAACATATTTCACAGGGCTTAGCTAGGGTAGGGTTGCCACTAGCGTCATACCTAGTAACAAATATTCTGTGTGCACGAGATAAATCTTGACAACGAGTTATAGCTGCAATTTCTGCGTGCAAATAGATATGGTGTTCTTTACCAACGCGTTTAGCGTGCTTAGCTTGAACAGGGTGCGACTTTATGTAGCTATTCTGTCCCATACTAAGCACGCGTCCACGTTTGTCGTATATAATTGCTGTTACTTGCTGTCGTTTACTGCTCATAATTTTTAGTGGCAGAGAGTGTGGGATTCGAACCCACGGTACACATCTCTGCATACGACGGTTTAGCAAACCGCTGCCTTCGGCCACTCAGCCAACTCTCTAGTTAATAATAATATACGTGCGGCTTATAGCTTACGCTGGGTGGATCAGTATCTTCTAAGTCAGTTTCTAATAAAACTTTTTGTTCCCACACATGGCCTGCACGACGTTGTGGGCGATTCATAGTTAGGCGTGTCCACCAGCTGGGAGATCCTCTTAGATAGTGCCAATCAGTATCTAATTCTTTACGCTTTTTAGTTTTTACACCAGGAAGTTTAATATATTTTATAGTATATCCACTATCACTAGTAATTTTAATAGTACCATAATCCCAGCGTATTTCAGGAAACTTAAGTTCCCAGTTTCTGTCTTTTAAAGTACGGCTCATAGTAGCCCCTAAAATTATTCTTAGTTGGGTGCTGGTCTAAGGGTTTAACCAACCTGTCTGGATGTGCCGCGAACTAATAGTTCGACCAGATTTTCCCTTGATCAAGGGGCCTTATTTTAATTATAGCAAAATTAGCTAGCAAAGTCAAGTGCAAATTCATGGCTGGCTAAGTTCTTTTCCTTAGATTCGCACATAATGTCGAAATCTGGTAGAAAACTGCTGGCCCAAGCACTAACAGCTTGATTCCAATAATAGTCGCTATGAGCTCTAAGCTTGGCACTAGTAAACCCCTGTTGTTTTAGTTGAGTTAAGCAAGGCATGGTAGTGGGGTCATGATCTACTAATACATCTTCGCGACTAACGCTGTAGTGCAGGGTTGGCCTAACACCACGCCAGCTCTCTAGGACTTGCTGCACTTTAGGGTCGGTAGGCTCAATATACTTACCAGTATTAATCCAGTGATGATGTATGTCAAGCACTAGTGCACAGTCTTTGACTAATTCAAGACTAGCGTCAAGACCCCAAGTATACTCGGCATTTTCTATAGTCAAGGTATTGCGGGCTTCGCGGCTGAGTTTAGGCAGCACAGCTTTGATACCTTGTGGACCTAGTTTACCACCAATATGCACATTGCATTTAAAGTCTTGAAACTGTTGACCGTACCCCATATAACGAATAATGTCACAGTGATACTCAAACTCTTGTATACTATTTTCCACTACATTAGGATTTTCACTAGCCAGCACACAAAATTGACCTGGGTGAAATGAAATCTTAATATCATGTTTGCGTGCAAGTTCACCTACTTTAGCAAAACCAGTGCTAAGCAAGTTAACCATGTCTTGGTCAAAGTAAGCCCAAGTCCAGTCTTCGTGAGTATACGCTGGCAACAGATCGCTGCTCATACGAAACATACGTAGGTGTGGTGGGCCAGCAGCAAGCCAGATCATCTGACGTTGCAGAATTTGAATATTGTGTTTAGCAATATCATGCAATCGCTCGATTGCTACGGTTTTAGTTTGCTTGTTAAGCCAAGTAAGAGTAGTAGTTTTAGTGTTTAGGCTAGGGTTAGCCTTGCCCTGCGATTCTTGAATCTTGCAGGCAAAACCAATGCGGCGTACGGTTTGATCAAACATTTTTTAGTTTAGCTTTATATTGACGAATTGCTTCTGCATCTAGGCTGGCATAGGCACGAAATCTGTCTTTGCCATGATTATCATAACACTCAGCAGCTATTTTATACAGTGACTCTACTGCCTCTAAGCCCAGTGGTTCATAGCGGTTTGTATATGCTGCCAACAAAAAATCGCGGGTATAACCTGCCATAAAATCCTCCAAATGAAGTAATATTATAGCAAATTATACCCGCCGTGTCAAGACTAAGTTTTAGTTAATCTTGATTTGCTTTGGTTTTTTGTTTTCTGGAATTACGTGTAGGACTAGTATTTTAAGAATGCCGTCTTCTAGGTTGGCATCTTTTATTACTAAATCGCTGTGCAGTGTAAACTGTCTGTGAAATCCACGAGCACCTAAGCCGTGGTAGAGATACTGCGGTGTATCCGCTTTCTGATCGCGTTTAGAGCCACGAATAGTAAGTACATCATTTTCTAGTTCAATAGCAATTTCTTCACGTTTAAATCCAGCAACCGCCATTTCAATAATATAATCATTTTCACCAAATTTGATTACGTTATAAGGCGGATAGTTAGTATTTAGTTGATTGGCATGACGCCGCTCATACGCCTGAAAAAATTCATCAAAACCAAGTAGTCCACGATTTAATAGTTTAACATCAAAAGTCATTTGAATCTCCTAAAAGCAAGATTATATTGTGGGCAACTAGCCCGAGTTGTGCAGCCCCTAAACAGGCAGCCGCAAAAACTTTATGTTAGTAGCTTATCTTCAATTATGGCTACTAGATCTGGATTCATGTATTCGTATTTGTCTGGAATTGCCCATATGCTCGACTTATCACGAATCATATTCTCATAATATGGACTATTGTTTTCAGCGTCTAGCCGACTAAAAGTTGCAATAGCCTCGTCAAAATTATCCTGGCCCATAAATATGATCTTATGTGCCCACTCCAACAAGTTAACACTAAGAGGTATTAGTGCATATTCGCTAGTACCGCAACTGCGAGTATTATAGCGGTATTTACTTGCTATTTGAGCAGCTGTGGGACTACGCAGCAACCCGGCACTGCACACAAATAGCCAGCGTCGATTGCGTCCCTGATAGGTGTTGTTATATGGAGCAGTAAGTTGAAATATTTCATCTGTTAAGTTATGCACTTTACATACCCTCAATGTCTCTGCAGTATGTGCAAATTGGATTATTGTCTAGGTCTGGAATCAATTTAAATTCCCAACGACCGCAATGTGTGCACTGATTAATGCCTAGACTGCCACCGGCAACTAACTCGTTGTAGTCAACGCCAAGATCTTCGCACACATCACTTAGTTTTTTACGCGTACCGCGCAGTTCTTTAATTATTCGCTGTTTCAGCGGGTTTCCATCGATCATCTAGGTCTTTATGAGTTTTCTCAAATTCTAAAAGGAACATAATACAACAAGCAGCATGGGCTAAATGCGATAGGCCTGACTCAGGATCTTTGTCTTCGCCATCATTAAATGCCATAATATGCCGCATTGCTGCGCTTAAGGGTCGGCTCCACTGAAAGCCTTTACGCCAGTTATGTGCGTCGTATTTTTGTTTGCCAAAATCCATTACTAGTGCAATCTGCTCCAAAGCCTCGCGGCTTAACAAGTTCATGCCTGGCTTACCACTATCAAATTTTAGTGCTCCAGTATTTGTGATTAATTGATCGCGTGTAATGGGAGCAATATCTGGTGCAGCCATAGTGTAGCCGCTGAATTGTTGTAGTGCTCGAATGTTTTCAATAGTGTTCATAGTTTATATATTAAAGTGTTATTTTTATATTATACCTAAACTTTGGTAAAAAGTCAAGATTGAATTTCTTTTGGTTTTAGCAATGCTGGCACTTGTTGGTTTCTGCGAATACTGTCTAGAAGTGGTTGTGGCATTTCAATTTGTGGAAGATTATGTTCCCGCGTATATCGTTCATAAACGGGTAACAGCTCTCGGGCAATTAGTCGTTCCAATTGTTGAACGTATTTGTCGTTGTTCATTGAATTCTCCAGAATTTAATAATTATAGCATAAACACCAGTGCAACACAATATAAAAATTTTTTAACCCGCTTATGCAAAATTAACTTGACATACGGCATTGCCTATGCTATAATTAATAGTGTTAGATTTGGCAAAATTTAGGGTAAAACAATGATAAAATTCCTAATATTATGCCTGTTAGTAGTACCACAGGCAATTAATTCAGCCGACATTCCCAGAAGTTGGATTTACACCAACGAAACTGTTTGTTTGGCTAAAAACATATATCACGAGGCTAGAGGCGAAAGTATTTTGGGCAAATTAGCAGTTGCTAAAGTTACACTTAATAGAGTGGCTAGTGGTAAGTTTCGCGAAACAATTTGTAAAGTAGTATATCAGCGAGGACAATTTAGTTGGACTCAAAGCAAGTACAAACCTATCTTAGACAAAAATGCTTGGGCAGAAAGCCTACACATTGCTAAACTGTTAATGCTAAACCCAGAACTTTCAAAAACCCAGGCTATGTATTATCACAACTTAAAAGTAAAACCCAACTGGCGTCAGCTTGAGCGGGTAGACAAAATTGGCAATCACGTATTTTATATTTAAGGTAAAAAATGCAACAAGTAAAAGTTATGTGGGCAACACCAGATGCAGACGAACAAATCGCCTATATTGCTCGTGTAAGTAATCCTAAAAATCAAGCTAATCAAAATATTACTGGACTCCTGCAGTACATGATCAAACACGGGCACGTTTCACCGTTTGAAATGGTTAATGTGTGCTTGGAGATTATCACTACACGTGATATTGCCCGACAGATTTTACGGCATCGCAGCTTTAGTTTCCAAGAATTTTCACAACGGTACGCAGATGTAAATAACCTGGGCAGTCTTGAGCGACGCGAGTGCAGGTTTCAGGACACAAAGAATCGGCAAAACTCTATAGAGCCTGATTTTGGGGTAGACAAGCAACGACAACTTGCCTATCAGTGGGAAGTTTTACAAGATGCGCTAATTAAAAAAACTACTGAAGCCTATGAGTGGGCACTAGAGCAAGGTATAGCTAAAGAGCAAGCTAGGGCTATTCTGCCTGAGGGTCTAACCCCCAGCAAAATGTACATGAATGGTACACTACGTAGTTGGATTTTTTACCTACAACAACGTTTAGATATAAG
>Ga0209298_10000498_pt1 | contig 26270 bp, 22 predicted proteins | sample S_140806_EF_Meta_FD_187325 | JGI IMG/M metagenome (GOLD analysis project Ga0209298, IMG submission 187325) | Freshwater microbial communities from Lake Simoncouche, Canada to study carbon cycling - S_140806_EF_MetaG (SPAdes) (version 2) | ecosystem: Environmental > Aquatic > Freshwater > Lake ... | reverse complement strand
TCAAATCCATATTGGTTAGATGCGCTAATTTATTTACAAGAGTTGAAAGAAGAAGGCCTGATTGGCGCAATCGGAACTACAAATTTTGATACCGCGCACTTACGTATTGCAAAATCTAGTGGCGTTTATCTGGTATCAAATCAAATCTCTTATTCATTGGTTGATCGCCGTGGTGGTGGCCAGATGGCTGATTACTGCACTGAAAATGGAATAGCAATCTTGGCGTACGGAACTCTTTGTGGCGGATTTATTTCCAAAAAATGGCTTGGTAAAGCCGAACCTACCGGCGATGGCTTAGCAAACTGGTCGCTAATGAAATACAAACGCTTTATTGATACTGCAGGAGGTTGGGCTAAATTCCAAAACCTGCTTGAAGTATTAAATAAAGTTGGCACGGAAACTGATCGCTCTATTTCAACTGTTGCAAGTAAATATCAACTTGGGCAGAAGGCTGTTGGTGCCGTGATTATTGGAGCTCGATTAGGCGAAAATGCCCATATCGAAGATGCACTTTCACTCTTTACTTTTGAATTAAGTAAGGAACAACGGAAAGAAATTAAGGGTGCACTTAAATTATTAGATCCAATCCCAGGTGATTGCGGCGATGAATATCGCAAACCGCCTTATCTAACTGCATCTGGCGATTTAAGTCACCACCTTGAAGAATTTCCACCGGTTTACACCTCAATCAAAACTGCTACAAAAGAGCGTATAGATTCTGGAACAACTTGGGAAACTCTTGCTGGATATTCTCGCGCCGTACGAATTGGCGAGCGAGTATTGGTTTCTGGAACTACTGCAACACATGGCGAACTCGCTATCGGTCACAAGGACCCGGCTGCACAAGCACACTTTGTCATCGACAAGATTGAAGCTTCTCTTGAATCACTTGGTTCAAAACTGTCAGATGTCGTGCGCACAAGAGTGTTTGTAAACAATATGTCGGATTGGGAAGCCATTTCACGAGCACATGGTGAACGCTTTGCAGATATTCGACCAGCCAACACTATGTTTATTGCGAAACTTATCGGTGATGAATATTTGGTTGAGATAGAAGCAGAGGCAATTATTCAATCGGTTGCTAAATAATGCAGAAACGTGAACTGGTTCCTGGCTATTCAATCTCTCCAGTAATAAAAGGTGGGTGGCAGTTAAGCGCGGGCCATTCTCTAGATAAAAAGATTGAAGATGATCGTGCTATTGCTGACACCACTTCCTTTATTGAAGCAGGAATCACAACGCTTGATTTTGGTGATATTTATACTGGTGTTGAAGAGTTAATCGGAAAATCTATCGCCAAGCTCCGCGAAACCCACGGAGACAGCGCTCGTGATTTAGTTCAGTTACATACTAAGTACGTTCCGAATGAGAAATTCTTAGATAACTTTGATCGCACTGATGTGAAAACAATTGTTACGCGTTCACTCTCCCGCCTTGGCGTGGATCAAGTGGATATGGTCCAATTCCATTGGTGGAAGTATGAAGCAAACAATTATCTGGCGGCGATGGAAGAACTATTCAAGCTAAAGAATGAAGGAAAAATTAGGCACATCGGTATTACAAACTTTGACGTTGAGCGTTTGAGCGAAATGGTTGATGCCGGGCTGAAGCCAGCGAGCATTCAAGTTCAGTATTCAATGATTGACACCAGAGCTGAAGATGAAATGGCGCAATATTGCGTAGAAAACGGCATTGGAATTCTCTGTTACGGGACTGTTGCAGGTGGCTTCTTCTCAGAGCGATTCTTGGGCGTTGCTGAACCAACATCATTTGATACTCGCTCAAATGTGAAATATCTATTAGTTATTAAGGAATTTGGTGGTTGGGATTTATTCCAAGAATTGCTCAGAGTTCTAGATGTAATTGCAAAGACTCATAACACCGATATTGGGACCATTGCATCTGCTTATATTGTTAATCGACCAGGAGTTGCTGCTGTCATTGTTGGCGCTCGGAATCTTTCACATTTAGAATCTAATTTAAAGATTCCAACGATAAAATTTAGTGAGACAGAACTTGCTGCAATCGCAAATGTATTAAGCAGGAGCAAGGGGCCAAAAGGTCCGGTCTATTATTTAGAGCGTTACAACGATGAACATCGCAACATCATGCATACTAATAATAATTAAGTTAAATCTTCAGCGTTCAACTCAACTGAGCGAATTCGATTAATCTTCATAATTAATTTCTCTTCGGGATCTGGGCAGGCGACAAGTGAATCTTGTTCTAGCCAATCATCCGATGCCATCTTCCGCTGTTTTGCTGGGAGCAATGGAAGAACAGATGCAATTGCATACATACAGAAATGTTTTCCTTCGGGGATTCGAAGCTCCGCGCTATTCGTTACTTCGAAATAATCTCCTGGCTTCAAGCCACAAACTGAACGGCCGCCGATGCTGTCGACCGTTACGCGAAGATCAAAAATTTCCATGCGTAAAGGATACGGCACACAATGGATTAAGAAACTAACAAATTACTTTAATTTGAGACTGCTGAACCTAAAGTTACGTTAAATGTCTTAGATCCGCCGGTCGGCATCGTGACGATTACAGTCACTTTATCGCCCGGAATGAATGAACGAATTCGAACTATCGCAGAAACATAATCTGTAATCCGAATTCCGTTGATTGAAGTAATAATTGCTCCGGCAGGAATTCCCGCTTTTTCAGCGCCTTCATTGGGAGTCAGGCTGGAAATCTTTGCACCTTTGCCAGAAGTAAAACTTTGATCAAAGAACACACCAAGTACTGGTCTCGTTGCTTTTCCGTTGGAAATAATTTCATTCATAACACGAGAGGCTTGATTCATCGGAATTGCAAACCCCAGTCCAATCGATCCACTCTGTCCTGCGATTGACCCAAGCGTTGCAGTTGCAGCATTAATTCCAATCATGCGTCCCACAGAATCAGTCAGTGGGCCACCGGAATTTCCAGGATTAATTGCTGCATCCGTTTGAATAGCATCGACATAAGACTCGGTTGCATTTGTGCCTCCACTTGTAACGACCGGCCTATTTAGCGAAGAGACGATTCCACTTGTAACTGTGTGATCAAGGCCAAGTGGTGAGCCGAATGCAATAACTTGATCACCAATTTTTAATTGGCTTGAGTCACCGATTTCAATTGTTGGAAGATTGCCTTTGCTTATTTTAAGAACTGCTAAATCATAATTAGGCTCTCGCCCCACAATTGTTGCGGTTGCTTGATCTCCGTTATCTAACTCGACGGTAATTGTTCCCGTGCCGCCAACAGCACTTTCAATAACGTGATTGTTAGTAACTACATAACTAAAAGTTGAGGTTGTTTTAAAAATAGACCCAGAACCAGTTCCACCGCCAGTAGGTGTTGTGACATTTATGGTCACAACACTCGGTGAAATCTTTGAAACAATTGAATTAATACTTCCGGCAGCCGAACTTGGTGAACCAAGAGTTACTCCTGTTCTGTTTGACGGACAAGAGTTATTCACTGCGGCATAGATGACTTGAGTCTTTTTATCTACACAGGCGTTTACAACAGATGTGCTGAAAACTCCTGCCGCGGTCGCGATGCCACCTGCTGTTGTAATTCCAAGGACAAATCCTGTGATTACCTTTGATGGCGTACTCAATTTAAAATTTCTCATAGGGGTACCTTAATTTCTCTTTTCTTAGTAACTAGGGCAAAAGTGTTTAAGAATTTCTGTGAGTTTAATTGGAATCTTTCTCATCTGCTATTTGCATATTTCGCATTGCAGGCGTAGCGAGCATCGCAAAGATAAGGACTGCACTGAAGATAGCGAGAAAGTAGAGCGTGTCAGCAATTCCAATCGCCATTGATAGCGGGCCGGCAATCGCTAGCCCGACTGGTCTTAACAACATTGTTCCCATTGCATCAAATGACGAGACTCTAGAAAGTGCTTCGCGAGGGACTTCTCGTGCCATTGCAGTGGACCAAATTGTTATCCATAAGTCGAGGGTAATCCCCCAAAGTAAAGCGCAAAATGCGATAAACCAGATTGATTGCGGTTTTGCCATAGACCACATATAAAACGAAATTGAAAAGCTAATCAGTAATAAAAAGCGTATTGGATATTTTAACCTTATCTTAAGCCCAATAATTGATCCTAATAACAAACCTATTCCTTCGAAGGTTAAAACTAGTGACCACGATTTTGCACCATTAAATTCTTTCAAGGCAATCAAGGGCCCTAAAATATTTTCTCCCGCTGCCCAGGCCAGAATAATGAATGAGAATCCAAAGACTCCAATCACAATCCAGCGAAATGAAATAAATAACTTCCAACCATGGATAAGGTCATCAAACATTGTGTTCTCAGTTTCTGCGCTTGCCGGTGACACATGGCGGAATGTATAAAGCACCAATCCACCGATAGTAAATGTGGCGGCATCTATAGCTAAGGCCCAGGTTGCACCCCAGCCTGCAACAATTACTCCACCAACTGCCGCGCCTAAAATTATTGCGCCATTAGAGAAAAAATTATTCACGGAATTGGTGCTCTGTAAGTGCTCATCTGGAACAAGTGCCGGAAGCACTCCTGACATTGCTGGCCAGAAAATTCCCCACATCAATCCGAAGTTAATATTTACAATTAACAGAACAATTAGTGGAACATCTCCGGTTGCAAAGAATGCTACTTGCACAAAGAGGCCCGCGGAGGCGACTAAATCAGCAAAGGCCACAGCTCTTATGCGACCAAATTTATCTGCCAGTACGCCTCCGAATGGGCTCATAATTAACATTGCAACCGTTGTCGAGCCCAGAACTAATCCCAACATATTTGCATCACCTTTTGGCAGATTTAAAATTCCGAAGGCAAGAGCAATTGGAGACATTCCATTCCCAAAGTTGCTAATAAAGCGAGCGAAATAAAAGCGCTTTATATAGCGAAAATCAAATAGTTGAGTGAAACTCATTTGATTATGATACTTGCAGATTAACTAGTTCTCCGACTTTAAATCTTGCTGTTGGAGCGCCACTTAATATATGAACACTTCCTTCACCATATACCCGCCAAATATTATTATCGAGGGTTGTTTCTTCTTCTAGCCCCGTAATTAAAGCAGTGTCCTCATCTATCCCGATTATCACGGTTCCATCTGGTGCTTTCATCACAATTTTGGCAGCACTGTCAGGAATCCAACTAAAAAATTTATTGTAATGCGGAATTGGTCGTATATGTGGAATCACGTTTAGCCCAGGAATTCCCTCTTCTTTCATTCGAAAAAAGTTTGGCACATCACTACTAAACGCCATCGCACCTGCGCTGCAACCCGCAAGAGAAGCACCGGCCAACCAATTCTTTTTTATCTCATCCCATAGCGGAGTTTCGTATAACGCATTAGCCAAATATCCTGGATCTCCACCAGAGAAATAGATTAGCGCTGCATCTTTAACGAGCGAAATATATTTATTATTGAATGCATCTTCGCGTTTAAATATTGGTAGAAACTCTTGAACTGTGCCGATTCGGCGTGCTTGATCAGCCCCGCGAGATTCCCAGAACTTCAAGCGCTCTGCGCTCTCTTCTCCTGCAGCCGTGGGAATTTGTAAGAACTTGTTTGGTTTTCCTTTAGAAATTCCAGAGTTTATTAGCGCACTCTCGAGGTCCTGCATTACTGGTAAATATTCGCCTGAGCCAACCAATGCGAGTGCGCCAATTCTTCCCATATGGTTACTTTAACTACAACTATTCAAATTCTTATTAGGTAAGATACTCGTTATGCGTAAATGGGCCAGAAAAATTGCAGTGGCTCTCTCTATCGGGATTGTTCTAACATCTGGTGGTTTTCACTTCTTTAGCAAAGCCGCTTCTAGTGCGATTCCGAGATCTAAGGTTCTGCAAGGAGCGGCGCAGTCAAAAAATGGTGACACGAATATTCTTTTAATTGGTCTCGATAGCCGTAGAGATAATGACGGTAATGCACTTCCACCCGCAATTACTAAATTGCTACACGTTGGACCAGCAACCGTTGGCGGGTACAACACCAACACTTTAATTTTAATTCATCTTCCAGCTGGTGGAAAGAAGGCTGTTGCCATATCTATTCCACGCGATGATTATGTAAATGTTCCCGGATATGGCATGAAAAAAATTAAGGAAGCTTACGGTTACGCAAAATATGCCGAGGATTCCAGGCTTTATAAAGAAGGCATAAAACAACCTGCTCGCGAGCATCTTTCTCGAGATGCCGGACGGGCTTCAACAATTGCTACTGTCTCGCAATTCTTGGATGTTCCGATTGATCACTTTGCTGAAGTGAATCTGATTGGTTTTTATGATTTAGCAAATGCGCTTGGTGGGATTCAAGTTTGTTTGAAGAATGCAGTAAATGACAGTAAATATTCTGGCGCGGTATTTCCTGCCGGCCTGCAAACAATTTCTGGTGCCGATGCCCTTAAGTTTGTTCGTCAACGTCATGGTCTTCCAAATGGCGACTTAGATCGAACCCACCGTCAGCAAGCTTTTATTACTGGCGTTATTACAAAGTTTAGAACTCAAGGTATTTTCGGTGATATCGGAAAACTTTCCGCACTACTAAACGTTGCAAAGAAAGATGTTGTGATTGATTCTGGTTTTGATGTTCTTGGCTTCTTGCCACAGGCGAAGGCGCTTACCGGTGGAAATATCAAGTTCCATACCCTGCCTATCGAAGGTTATGTGATGCGAAACAGCCAGAGCGTTAACTTGGTAGACGAAATTAAAGTTCGGAAATACGTCCAAGATCTCTTTAATCCTAAGCCAAAAGACGCTAATGCAACCGCCTCACCTAAACCAACTAAAATTAATTACGCTAACTTAGCAAGTGGAAAATCAGTTGATGGCAGCAAAATTCCTTGTGTTTATTAACTAGAACTGAGGGAATATGTTTGCCATTTTTGCAGTACTAATTGGCGTCGTAGTTGCTATTCAATCTCGCATAAATGGCCAACTTTCAGTCGACCTTAACAATGGACTTGCCGCAGCGCTGGTTTCATTTCTTACTGGTTTAACTTTGGTGACAATTTTAGTATTTGGATTTAAGAGTGAGCGTCAAGCCCTCTTTAGAATTTTTAGCGCAGTAAAAAACAAAGAACTTCTTGCTTGGGAAATTATGGGTGGCGTCCTTGGTGGCGTCTTTGTTGCTGCTCAAAGCATTGTTGTTCCACAAATTGGTGTCGCGCTCTTTACTATTAGCGTCGTTGCTGGTCAGACCGTATCTTCGTTATTGGTAGATAAAGCAGGAATAACTCCGAGTGGGAAACAGAAGATCACCAAACCTAGAATTCTTGGAGCGGTTGCAACTTTAATTGCCGTAGCGATCGCAGTATTCCCTGATTTAACAAACTCAGAATTTAGATTTCTACCTCTTACATTCGCCCTTATTGTTGGTGTTTTCGCATCTATCCAACAAGGTATGAATGGTCGGGTAAATGTAATTGCCCAAAGACCTCTTGCAACCGCTTGGTTAAACTTTGCTAGCGGTGCCGTAGTTGTTCTGATTGCACTTTCAGTTGACCTTGCTCTTGGTGCAACAATCGGCCCACTGCCAAGTAATTTCTGGGTTTATACCGGAGGCTCTGCGGGATTAGTTTTCGTAGCGGTCTCGGCCTACATAATTAAACATTTAGGAGTACTCAATTTTGTAATTCTAAACATTGCAGGACAGTTAGTTGGGGCCATCATTATTGATTGGCTACTTCCAGCAAAAGCAGGATCGCTAAATGGTTATTTGATTTTTGGAACAGTGCTGACAATCGTTTCAATTGCAGTTTCTAAACTTTATGAAGCACGAAAATTTAAGACTTAGTCGTCGTCTTCCTCGCGGCCTTCGTTGCGCTCATCATCGCGCTCATCTTCATCATCGCCACCACCAGAAATAGTTGGTTTGGTAATTATTGGTGCCGCTGATTTCTTTGGAGCTGGTGTTTTAACTTTAGTAGAACTCTTGGAAGTGGCTGGAGATGCTGCTGGTTCTGGTGTAGACACAATTGGAGCGGTAGGAGTATTTGATGCCGGTTTTAACTCGGCATACGCAACTCCACTGGCAATAACTAAACCAATACCGAGTAACGCAATCTGTGATTTCATAATCTCAGTATGGCTTAGATTCCTGAACTAACTAACCAATAGTTCTGAGTATTTAGTGATAATCACTTAGTGCGAGGTTTAGGCTTACCCGCATTTTTATTTGGGCCAGCCTTCTTAAAAGTTCCCTTAGCGATTGGTGCACGCTTTGCCGGCGCTTTCTTTGCAAACTTCTTTGGTCCTGAAGCCTTTTTAAATGCTGGACGCTTTCCTTCTGATCTATCCGGTCTGTCTGATCTATCAGAACGCTCAACTTTCTCAGTATCTGCGCGCCAAGTTGATGTTGCAGGACGAGAGTCAGATTTATAACTCTTCTTTACCGGGCGATCCGATTTTTCAAAACGCTCTGCTTTTGGATGTCGGTCGGCACGAAATGTACGCTCTGGTTTTCCGCGCTTTTCAAATTTATCCGGTTTTTCATTTCTAACTGGGCGATCGGTCCGCTCTTGCGCGGGCTTGCGATCTTCATATTTTGGTTTCGCAGGAGCAGTGCCACGGAATGAACGGACAGGCTTTTCTCTCTCGGTTCGCTCGCTTTCACCAACACGTCCGCCACCTTCACTGCGCTTCTTAAAATTACTTGCATGTCCACGTCGGAATCCACCGCGGTCACCACGGTCGCGACTTCCGCGATCATTGCGTCCTGGTTTTTCAGCTTCAACAATTACTGGAATTCCTGATGGTTCTTGGGATCCTGTAACGCGAACTAATTCTGGATCTGATGGGCGAACATAAACTTCATTTAACTTAACTTTCGCTTGATTTGTAATTCCGAAAATTCCACGCTTCTGCTTGTGAGTAGCAAGAGTTACAACAACTCCTGTTGCACCTGCGCGAGCTGTTCGGCCGGCACGGTGTAAATAATCCTTGTGATCTGCTGGTGCATCAACGTGTACAACTAATGAAACATCATCAACGTGGATTCCACGTGCTGCAACATCTGTTGCTACAAGTGCTGAAGCGCGACCATCTTTAAATGCTGCAAGAACACGTGTTCGTTGGCCTTGTGATTTACCGCCATGCAATACGCCAACTGGAACACCAGAGCGAAGCATTTTTTCGGCAAGTTTATCTGCGCCATGTTTTGTGCGAACGAAGAAGATTGTGCGGCCTTTGCGCGCAGCAATTTGTGTTGCGACTAAATCTTTGTGGCCTTGATCCATGATTAGAACGTGGTGCAACATATCTGCAGCGCGAGACTTTTCATTCTCAAGTGAATGAGTAATTGGGTCTTTTAGAAAGCGCTTTACAAGTGAATCAACATCGCGATCAAGGGTTGCAGAGAAAAGCAATCTCTGACCATCATCTTTTGTCTGACCTAAAATATCTTTCACAACCGGCAAGAAGCCCATATCAGCCATCTGATCTGCTTCGTCTAGAACAGTTATTGCGACATCATCTAGAACAACATGCTTCTTCTCAATTAAATCTATTAAGCGACCTGGGGTTGCGACAAGAATCGTTACACCAGAGCGAAGTGCCTTGATTTGGCCAACATACGAAAGGCCGCCGGCTACAACTTGAGTGCTAAGTCCAACTTTGCGAGAAAGTGGGCCAACAACATCAGAAATTTGAACAGCAAGTTCGCGGGTAGGAGAAAGTATTAATCCAAGTGGACGGTGTGGCTTTGCAATACGACCTTCAAGTCGAGTCAACATAGCAAGACCGAAAGCTAAAGTTTTTCCGGATCCAGTTTGGCCACGGCCTAGAACATCGCGTCCCTTTATTGCATCTGGAAGCGTTGCGCTTTGAATTGGAAAGGGTGAAGTAATTCCTTGAGCGTCCAGAGCTTCTACGAGCGCAGGAGCAATACCTAAATCTTTAAATGACATAAAAATACCAATCGAGACATCAAGCGTGTCTCGTGGTGCCAAAGATTAAGACTCGCATGTGAACCTTGATTCTTATCAGAGGGTTCTATGGGGAGTGCTGCGGTTGCAACAACTGGCTAATTGTAACCTACTTAATTACCTTGCGACGCCACGATGCATATTTCGAAGCTAGCGGATCTGTGATTTGTGCGTATTTTCGACCAGTTGCCCGCGTTAATAACAAATCAGCAAATTCTGGATTGCGCGCAAGTATTGGGCCATGCATGTATGTTCCAAAAATATTTCCATAAACTGCGCCATCAAATTTACTGTCACCATTTCCATGACCAGTTACAACTTTTCCAAAGGCTTCTGCGGTTGGTCCAAGAATTGTGCGTCCCATATGATTTTCAAAACCAGTTAATTCAAAACCAAGAACTGTAGAAATTGCTTTGATATCGCCAACTAAGCGCTTATCGCCAGGCGTGCTGACAACGTCGAGTAAACCTAAGCCATCAACTTCTTGGCCATTAGCCCAGAATTTATTGCCGATAATTTGAAATCCGGCACACACTGCAAGAATTACGGCGCCTCGTTCAATTGCTAAATTTAAAACTTCGAAATTATCGTCCCGTCGTAACGCTTCTAAACTTAATAATTGCGCCGCATCTTCAGCGCCACCCAATAAATAAATATCGCCATTAGTTGGCAGTGGATCGTTGTAATTAACATCGACAATTGTTGTTGTGATTCCATGAAACTTGGCACGGAACGCTAAAACTTCAGCATTGCCCTGGTCGCCATAAGTTCCCAGTAATTCATTATGAATTCGAACAATCTTTATCTGGCTCATGCATTAACCAATTCGTGAAAGGCGGTGTAAGCCGCAAGCACATGAACGTTTGATCCACTAGAAAACTTAGAGATTGCATCTGCAAAATTCGAAGTTACCACAGTTTCGATACCTTCAACATGTAAGCGATAAGCAATATCTAACCCACGTTCCCCACAAACAACTACGCGTTTACCTTGAAGCTGTGCAAATGAGATATCCCAGAGCCACGAGGTATCGATGCCATCTACTTCGCGTGAGTTAACAATTAAAACTACATCGTCTCCAACAACAGAGTTCAGCGCTTCGCCCCAAGATGCCGGATTTTTCGTAAGTCGAAGATTTGCCTTTACGCCTTTATATTCTCTATCAACGCTTCGCTCCAGAGACTTTTCATCTATTGCGATTGCTTTGCCACCCAATAACTTACCTGCGACATTTGCAAGCGTCGCATTTCGCAGCGCTGCTGTCCCTGACTCAAATAGTTCATCTGGGTTTGTATTTGTTAGGCCGCAAGAACATTTGAAATTATTTTTACTCCACTTTAAATACTTGCCACAACTTGGACAAACCGCACCATCTAAGTGTTTGCGTCCACCGAAGGAGACCGAATGTGATTGTGTTGCAGCGGATAGCGCCAAAGCTACAAATGGATCATCAATGTCGCCAACAAATAGCGTATTTGGAGCACCCTTCGCGCTAGTCGCCCATCTCTCGGCAACTCGCTTAACTTCGTGCATCCGGTGTAATTGATCGCGAGTTAGGTTTAGCAATAGAACCAAAGCCGGTTTTGCTTCATTAATCACACGCGACAGATGTAGCTCATCGACTTCCAGCACTGCGTAATCAGATTTACGCATTAGAGCAGTTGCAACACCGCGATCCAAATTCGAACCAGTTGGGCTAGTAGTGACTGAACCCAACTTGGAAATAATGGTTACTAGCGCTTTGGTTGTTGATGTTTTGCCATTGGTCCCAGATACGCAAATTATCTTCCGGTTTTGAGCTAATTCCGTGATTGCGTTGGGGTAAATAATTAAGAGCACGCGACCAGGAATAGTTTCTCCTGATTTACGAAGCAGTATTCTTGAAAGCGCCCCTGCAGATTTTGCTATCAGGATTGCGATTTTCAGTCTCACTTGCGTCCTCTTAATCTAGTCTGATAACTCCAGTTGGAGTCGCTAAATGAACTGCAACAATTCCGGTGTCACCGTCGTTAGATGAAGCATCTACCCACTCCACTTCGATATCACTTCCAATAGCTTTTGCTAGATCAGAACCAATCCATTCCGAAATAGTTTTTTCATCTCCAGCAATTTCAACTTTAACAATCTTTGAGATTGCTTTTCCATCTGTAGATGGATGCTGAAGTGTTAACCACTGAATAAAGAATGGAAGTTGTTTGTCATTTAAAAGTTCAAGAATTCCAATTTGTTTCCAAGATAAATCAATGCCATCTGGTTTTGTCCGGTGACCTTCAACTGCAGGACGACCAAGTCGAGATTCAATTGGTGAAATATCATCACTTGCTAAAACCCAAGTTAACCAACCGCCACCTTCTGCTGCGCGCTTTGATACTGCTCTACCAAATGGTGAAGCATCTGCTGCTGGATGATCTAGTGGACATACAACTTCAATGTAGTGACCATTCTGTAATGGCAATGTGAAGTTTCGAGTTCCAAATCTTGGATGAACTCCGCCATCAACAAAGGTGCTTCCTAGGCGTGAGCCCAAGCGTTGAACTGTGTCGGCAAGTTGGTCATGAGAGGTTACATAAGAGACATGGTCTAAGCGCATGGGGAAATAATGCCGTATGACAACTGATGCTAATTACCACTTTAGCCACAAATCAAGGCTGAAGTACGAATTTTTCCCGTTAAATAGTAGGAATCCACTGCCGAATCAACACATTTATTGCCCTGGTTGTGGCCGGTATGGCCCTCGCCTTTTAGGGTTAACAATTTTGAATTTGGAAATACTTTAGCCAGATTTTGCGACCATTTATATGGCGTCGCGGGATCTTCGGTTACTCCAATAATAATTATTGGTGAAGTAATTATTTTCGTTAATTGTGCTTTTGGAAGTTGGGGCTTAGCTTTCCAATATTTACAAGGCAGTCCAGCAAAGTTTAAGAATTGACCAAAGACTGGAGCAGCCTTAATAAATGCATCTCTATCTAATCGCATTTGTTCGATGCTTCTAGGCTCTTGCCAGTCTAAACATGTAATCATTATTGCTATATCATTTTGATTACTATAGTAACTGCCCGAGTCATCTCGAGTGTTATAGATATCAGCCAGTTCAAATATTCCAGATGGATCATTTTGGATAATAGCTTTATTCAATAACTTGCTTAATTCCCGCCAGCCGTCATTTGGATCATATAAAGATTGGGCAATTGCAGTTATAACTAAGGATTGGGTTGCCTTACGTCCACTTGAATCTTCCATCGGATTTGATTTTGAATTCTTCAAAAGTGATTGGATTTCGGCGAGGCTAAACTTGCTCTGCGAGGCTAAGTAATTATTTAGTGCCTGATCAAACCCGACCGCTTGTGTAATCTGTTGCTCGCGAAGTGAAGAACTTGGATCTACAGCGCCATCTAAAACCATTCGTCCCACTGATTTTGGGAAAAGCGAAGCGTACAAAGTTCCTAAATAAGTACCATAACTTTTTCCTAAGTAATTTAATTTATTCTCGTTAAGTAAGTTACGGAGAATTTCCATGTCTTTCGCTGCTTCTAACGTGCTGAGGTGTCCTAATTTCGCGCCAGCGGCCTTCGCACATTTGCTGGCAAAATCCTTAGATATTTCCTTTAATGCCGCGATACTCTGCGGTCCTCCATCACTTGCATCAGCACTAAGGAAAGTGTCCTCTTCGGCATCAGTTAGGCAGCGAATCTCTTCTGAATTATTTATTCCTCTTGAATCAAAACCTACAATGTCATACTTTTTAAGGAGCCCCTCTGAAACTATGTATTTTGCGTTGAATGCATAGTGGACAGCCGAACCTCCAGGACCGCCAGGGTTTACAACAATTGCCCCCAACTTGTCCGCTTGTTCTAAGGCGCTATGTTTAAGAACTTTTAGCACAAAATATTTTTCATCCATATTGTCGTAATCAACAGGGACTTTAAATGAAGAACATTGAAATTCTCCATAACAATCTTGCCAATCTAATTTCTGCGAGTTGTAATCTTTTATGCCCCATGACTGAGTCGAGTTATTTGTTATAAGAACTGCTGCACTAACAGAAAAAATTACAACTAGCCCCAGCAGAACGGATTTGTATTTTAAGGACATTACTTAAGAGAAACCATAAGTGCTTCGATTGTTAAAAGTGGCGCGGCGTTGTGTGAAAGATTTGTTCGAGCGCTCATGATTGCTTCGAGCTTTGCAAGTGTTGCCTCTGGTGTAGTGGAATTAGAGATTTTGGTTATCTCTAAAATCAGATCAGTATTAATAATTGAATCAAGAGAATTTGCTTGGATTAAAAGGATGTCGCGATAAAGTGTTGCGATATCTAAAAGCGCGCGATCTAAATAATCTCGAACCATTCTTGTGGTTCTAGATTTTTGTTCTTTCTCTAAATCTTTAACTACTTTTGCGCCACCTTGAGTTAATTTTGAACCTTGTTGGCCCCAAGCTTCTTTAAGTGAGGCAAGTTCGGCATCATCCCGTTTTTCCGCTTCTTCTTCGGCTTCTGCTTTAGCAGCTTCAACTAATACTTGCGCTGCTTTGAAGGCGGATGCAACATCTGTAATAAGTAATGAGATTTTGAGGATTGCCTGGCGACGAGTGCGCGCATCTTCACTCTTTGCTAAATGTCTGGCTCGACCAATGTGTCCCTGCGAAGCACGAGCTGCGAAATTTGCCATTGCGGATGAGAACTTCTCTTCTTCAAGAAGCGCGGCAACTGCGGCAACCGAAGGGGTTCGTAAAACCAAACTACGGGTTCTAGAACGAATTGTTGGCAGAACATCTGTCGCGCTCGGCGCGCAGAGCAACCAAACAGTTCTGAGGCCCGGCTCTTCAATCGCTTTCAACAGCGCATTTGCTGCTGATTCAGTAAGTCGATCGGCGTCTTCAATAACAACTACTCGATAGTTTCCAACTGCAGGGCTCCAGGATGCACGGGTAATCAAATCTCTTACTTCATCAATCTTGATTGAAAGTCCCTCAGTTTTTACTAATTCAACATCCGCATGGGTTCCAGTTGAAGCCGTTTTGCAATCGATACAGTCATTGCAACCGCCTGACTTACAAACTAAAGCGGCCGCAAATGCAAGTGCTGCATTGCTGCGACCTGAACCTGGAGGGCCAGTAAAGAGCCAGGCATGAGTCATTTCTTGCGATTGGTTACTTATGTCTGCAGACGCAGCAACGGCTTCACGCAGAACTGAAATGACATGCTCTTGATCAATTAAATTATCAAATACGGATAACGAACTCACTGTTTTCTAAATCGTTTCTTCTCAAGTGTGTTCTCTCTAAATTGCGGCAGACTTAATATCCGTTCAATGATTTGTTCATGAATACTCTCTTTATTCTGTGTAGCATCAACGACAAAATAGCGTTCCGGATCAGATCCTGCGATGTTTAGAAATTCCTGTCGGATTCGTTCGTGAAACGCTAAAGGTTCAGCTTCAAGACGATCTAGTGATCTAAGTCTTGAGAGACCCAATTCGGCTGGAATATCCATAACGATTGTCAGGTTTGGTGCAAGATTTTCAGTTGCCCACCTAGAAATTCTTGCAACCTCTGCAGGCTGCAGAATGCGGCCTGCACCTTGATAAGCAACCGATGAATCCAAATAGCGATCAGTGATTACGACTTCCCCTGCGGCTAACGCTGGTTGAATCAAAGAGTAAACATGGTTTGCGCGATCTGCTGCATACAACAGCGCTTCTGCTCTTGGTGAAATATTTCCAGTCTTATTATCAAGAAGTATCTCTCGCAATTGTTTTCCTAATGGTGTTCCACCTGGTTCGCGTGTAAGTAAAACTCTCTTTCCAATTGATTCTAAATATTCTTTTAAAAGTTCGGTCTGAGTGGATTTACCAGAACCCTCGCCACCTTCAAATGAAATAAATAAGCCGGCATGTGTTGTCCCGGTTATTCCACCAAGTTCGCCTCTGCTTGCTGCAACTACGTCTGACCACAAAGAAACTGATGGGCGATCGCGCATGGTGCGGTAGGAAATAACACCAACGATTACACCAACAATTCCAGCAGCAAGCATTGTGAATGCGGCACCGTTATATGTAACTTCGAAGTTCTCAAACTTAAAGGTGTGGCGTCCAATTGCCGCGGCTACTAGCGGTGCGAGAGCCAATACTAGAACTAGCGAGACTCTAATTAATGATTGTACGAAGGCAAATGTTCTTCCCCGAACTTCATCTGCCACTTCCAGGCCAAGCATCGTGAAACCAGTGACCCAAGAGATTCCGGCAAAGGCTCCCAAAAGTATCGTGATAAAAATGGCAAGAACTAGGTTTGTCATTAACGATAAAAGAATCAGGAATGAAGAGGAAACTGTTAGTGCGGCTCCAAATATTCTTCTACGTGAAAATTGTGCAAACACCTTTGGTCCTAATGAAATTCCAAGAGCTAAACCAGTGAAAACCGCTCCAAATAGAATTCCGTAGGCAGCATCTCCGGCCTTTAAGTCACCAACAAAAGTTCGCGCTAACCCAATAACTGCTCCGGCAGCGAAAAAAGCACCGAGCATTCCAAAAATTAAACCACGAATAATCTTTGAACCACTTACAAATTTGAAACCTTCGAATAATGATTTTCCGATATTTTCGTTTGCTGAACCGCTCTTTGCTGGTCCCTTTGGAATTTCACGTAATTGATAAACAATCCAGGCAGTATAAAGAAAAGATATTGCATTTATGTATAGTGCTAAATCTGCGGTTGATGAATATTCGACTGGCAAGAAACTTGTTGTTCCAACTGATACCAAAGCGAGTAGTGAGAAAATAATCGCAGCGATAGGTGCGGTTCCATATGCAGCAAGAAGTGATACTTGATTGGCACTCTCTAATTTATTCTTTGGAACCATGTTTGGAACTGTTGCCTCTTTAGCAGGAGACCAAAAAAGCGTAAAACATTCAACCAGAATTGTTGCGGTGTATAACCAGAAATAGTTTCCAACAATTGGAATGGAAAGATAAAGAGCAAATCTAAAGAAGTCACAGAAAATCATGAGCCTTCTGCGATCAAAACGATCTGCAATTACGCCAGCTAACGGCCCAAGAATTACTGCCGGTAATAGACGAACAATAAAAACACCTGCGATAGCAAAGTTTGCTTTTGAATAGCTTCCATTTGAAAGTTCTTGTGCCATTGCCGTTGTGGCAAGTAATCCAAGCCAATCACCGAAGGAAGAGAAGGCCATCGAGTTCCAGAGTTTTCTGAAAGCGGGTATTGATAAAACACTTCTGCTCTCGGTTCCTGCGGGTGCTCCAGGATATGGAAGTGGATTAGGCATGTGCTAAGCCTACTTATGCCGTAGTGGTTGCGGCTTTGCCCTTACCTGTTGCCGCTTTTTTCTTACTTTTAGCCTTGCCTGTGGCTTTTACAGTGTTCTTCGTTAGCGATGGCGCGGCTTTCTTAGCGCGTTTGCTGCTCTTTTTAACACGGCTTGCTCCGCCGTTCTCAACTTCCCAAGCTCTTCTCCCGGCAAGTAATTCAAGTCCGCGTTCTAGTGTTAAAAATTCAACGGTATCGCCTCTGCGAAGTGTTGCATTGGTTTCGCCATCAGTTATGTAAATTCCAAATCGGCCATCTTTAACTAGAACCGGTTTCTGACTTGCAGGATCAATTCCTAAATCTTTTAGTGGTGGCTTCGCAACACCGCGACGTCGAACTTTTGGTTGCTTATAAAGCTCAATCGCTTCATCCAATGTAATTGCAAATAATTGATCTTCTGTTGTCAAAGTTCTGGAATCTGTTCCGTGTGTCATGTACGGCCCATATCGACCATTTTGGACTGTGATTGGAACTTCTTCGTAATCACCAAGGGTGCGAGGTAGTGACATTAATTTTAAAGCGTCCTCAATTGTGATGGAGTCTAAAGTCATTGTAGAAAGAAGAGATGCGGTCTTGGGTTTTGGTGCATCTTTTTTCTTACGTGGTTTTTTAAGTTCACCAGTTTTCTTATCAACAACCATTTCAGGTTCTGGGAAAACTTCAGTTACATATGGACCGAAGCGACCAGACTTTGCTAAGAGTGGAAGATTGGTTTCTGGATGAACTCCGAGTTCACGCTCTCCTGATGGTTGAGCCAATAAATCAATAGCAACCTGAAGTGTTAATTCATCAGGCGCCATAGTTTCTGGAATGTTTGCAAACTTACGTTCATCACCAATACCTTTTTGAATATAAGCACCATATCGCCCGACGCGAATTTCAATATCTTCGCCCATTTTCATAGTATTGATTTGCTGGGCATCAATTGCACCTAAATCTGCCGCAAGTGCTTCTAGTCCAGGGTTCCCATCAGTGCCGAAGAAGAATTTGGTTAACCAAGTAACTCGATCTTCTTCACCATTTGCAATTCGGTCTAGGTCTTCTTCCATCGAAGCTGTGAATTCGTAATCGACTAGTTTTCCAAAGTGTTGTTCTAGTAGACCAGTTACAGAGAAGGCTAGAAATGTTGGTACTAGCGCTCGGCCACGTTTGGAAACGTAGCCACGATCTTGAATTGTGCTCATGATTGATGCAAATGTTGAGGGCCGCCCAATTCCCAACTCTTCTAATTTCTTTACAAGAGTTGGCTCGGTATATCGTGCTGGTGGTTTTGTTTCATGACCTTCACAAACATAGTTAGAAACTTTTACTAAATCACCAACAGCCATTGGCGGTAACCGCTTATCACTTTCAGCGGCTTCATCATCTGTTGCTTTCTCATCCACTATCTCTTCATATGCGGCTAAGAAACCAGGGAAAGTAACCACTGAACCATTCGCTCTAAAAATTGCTGCGTTTCCAGTTTTAGTTTCAACATCAAAATCAACTCGCATCTGCATTTTTTTGGCATCAGACATCTGAGATGCGATTGTGCGCTTCCAAATCAAATCATAAAGTGAGAATTCATCTCGTGAAAGTTCGGGGGCTAATTCACCTGGGGTTCTAAAAGTTTCACCTGCTGGGCGAATTGCTTCATGGGCTTCTTGTGCATTCTTTGATTTACCTTCATAAACACGTGGTGTCGCTGGAATGTAATCGGCTCCATACAACACCTTTGCAGAATTTCTGGCGGAATCGATTGCGCTCTTTGAAAGTGTTACAGAATCGGTACGCATATATGTGATGTAACCATTTTCATATAACCGTTGTGCTACCCGCATTGTTAACTGTGCACCCCAACCAAGTCTTGATCCAGCATCCTGTTGCATTGTTGAAGTTGTGAAGGGAGCCTTTGGTCGTTCGGTTCGCGGTGATTCTTCTGTTGACTTAACAGTTAAAGATTTTCCGGTAAGGCTTTGAACTAGCTCATTGGCGCCTGCTTCATCCAATAACAAAATGTTTGCTACAGACTTCTCTTTCAAGCCACCATTTGCATCAAAATCATTAGTTGCTGCGACTCGTTTGCCATCTAGTGAAAGTAATCTGGCGTTAAATCCTGCTTCGCATTGCGCCGTTAAATCCCACCACTTAGAAGAAATAAAGGCCATGCGTTCGCGTTCGCGTTCCACAATTAACCTTGTTGCAACAGATTGCACACGACCTGCAGAAATTCTTGGCATAACTTTTTTCCATAAAACGGGTGAAAGGCGATAACCGTAAAGGCGGTCTAAAACACGACGGGTTTCTTGGGCGTCTACCAAGCGATAATCAAGATCGCGGGTTTCTTCGGCAGCTTTTTGAATTGCTTCCTTTGTAATTTCATGAAAGACCATTCGGCGAATTGGAATTTTAGGTCGCAATACTTCAATTAAGTGCCAGGCGATTGCTTCACCTTCGCGGTCTTCGTCCGTCGCCAGAATTAACTCATCGGCATCTTTCATAAGTGCTTTTAGCTCAGATACTTTCGCTTTCTTATCTGGATTAATTACATAAAGCGGTTCAAATCCTTCTTCAACATTTACGCCCTCTTTAGCCCAAGCAATCTTCTTGTATTCCTTTGGGATGTCAGCAGCGCGTTGTGGCAGATCGCGGATATGCCCAACGGATGCCTCGACGACGTAGTCATCCCCCAGGAAGCCGCCAATTTTGCGCGCCTTCGCGGGAGATTCTACGATTACAAGTTTTATGCCCATAATCTTTTGGGGAAGTTCCTAACTCTTGTCGTGCTCGTTTAAATTTTTAAGCGATGCTAGTTGATGCGCGACGATTGCGAATCAATGCATAAACAATTACCAAGGTTGCTACCAAAGCAATTGCCATTGAGTAATCAGTGTTGTCACCGAGTGCAAACCCAACAATTGCTGGAGTTACAAGGAGGCCAACTAGGTTCATTACTTTAATTAATGGGTTAATTGCAGGACCAGCGGTGTCTTTAAATGGATCTCCAACTGTGTCACCAACGATTGTTGCGTGATGTGCATCGGATCCCTTACCGCCGTGATTTCCATCTTCAACCATCTTCTTTGCGTTATCCCACGCGCCACCAGAGTTAGATAGGAATACTGCCATTAACGTTCCAGTGCCGATTGCACCAGCAAGGTATGCGCCAAGTGCGCCAACACCTAGACCGAAACCAACTGCGATTGGTGCCATTACTGCGAGCAGTCCTGGTGTTACCAATTCGCGTAGTGAATCGCGAGTACAAATATCTACTACGCGACCGTATTCTGGTTTTTCAGTTCCCTTCATAATTCCTGGGTGCAATCTAAATTGTTCACGAACTTCATGAACAACCGCTCCGGCCGCTCTTGAAACTGCATTAACTGCGAGTCCAGAGAACATAAACACAACTGCAGCGCCGATAATTAAACCGACCAAGTTGCGTGGATCTGCAACATCCAAAATTCCTTGATATTGAAGTGCAACATCGGCATCACCTGGAGCCTTGTGAACAGCTTCTTTAATTGCATCAGTAAATGCACCAAAGAGTGCAGTTGCCGCTAGGACTGCTGTTGCAATTGCAATTCCTTTTGTGATTGCCTTAGTTGTATTTCCAACTGCATCTAGTGAAGTAAGAATTTGTGCACCTTCGCCTTTTACATCGCCAGACATTTCGGCAATTCCTTGCGCGTTATCTGAAATAGGTCCGAAGGTATCCATTGCAACAATCACGCCAACTGTTGTTAGCAAGCCAGTTCCTGCAAGCGATACTGCGAAGAGCGATAGAACGATAGATCCGCCACCAAGCAAGAATGCACCAAATACTGCTGCTGCAATTAATAGTGCAGAGTAAACAGCTGATTCAAAACCAACTGAAATACCAGCGAGGATTACTGTTGCTGCGCCAGTCTTTGAAGATGCTGCAACATCATTTACCGGACGCTTGCCAACTTCAGTAAAGAAGCCAGTTAACAATTGAATTGCTGCGGCAAGTAAAATTCCGATAAGCACTGCGCCAATTGCAAGTAAGCGAGGATTTACATCAACTGCTGCCGCTTCTGGAGTTAAGCCAGACATCTTCATTAGTGATGAAGGTAAATATGTATAAGTTGCAAATGCAACTAGAACTGCCGAGATAATTGCGGACAAAAAGAATGAGCGGTTGATTGCCTGCATTGCTGACTTATCAGTAGAGCGAAGTCGAGTGATGAAGATTCCGATAATCGCTGTAACTATTCCAATAGCTGGAACAATTAATGGGAAAATTAACCCAGCATCACCAAACCCAGCTTTACCAAGAATTAGTGCTGCTACAAGTGTTACTGCATATGATTCGAATAAATCTGCAGCCATTCCTGCGCAGTCTCCTACGTTATCTCCTACGTTATCCGCAATTGTTGCTGGGTTACGAGGATCATCTTCTGGAATGCCTTGTTCAACTTTTCCGACTAGGTCAGCGCCAACATCTGCTGCCTTTGTAAAGATTCCGCCACCAACGCGCATAAACATTGCGAGCATTGCTGCACCAAAACCAAATCCTTCTAAAACTGATGGGGCATTCTCTTTATAAATCGCAACAACAAGTGATGCGCCAAGAAGTCCTAACCCCACGGTGGTCATACCAACTACGCCACCTGTACGGAAGGCTATTCTTACTGCGTTGGCTGCAGACTTCTGACGAGCTGCTTCAGCAACGCGAACATTTGCACGAACTGCAAGCCACATTCCGTTGTAGCCAACTGCTGCAGAAAACACTGCACCGAGCAAGAAGAAAATTGATCGACCTAAGCGAATATCAAATTCACCCGGAAGTGCGAAAAGTAGGAAGAAAACAATTCCTACAAAATATGAAAGTGTTTTAAATTGCCGATTGAGATAAGCGGCTGCGCCTTCTTGAACAGCGGCGGCAATCTCCTGCATTTTCTCGGTTCCCTCATTCGCGGCTAAAACTTGAGCGCGAAGTGCGTAGGCGATGGCTAGTGCCACTAAAGAAATGCCCAGAACTACATAAACGTAGGTCAGGTTGGAACCAGTTACTTGGACTAGATTTTCCACGAAGATCTCCTATATGTGTGCGTCGTTGAACTCATTAGGTCGAAAGGTTACACATAGAACCACTAGGAGATGCAAATAAATAGGTATATTTGCCAATCTATGGACATCCTCCACGCCTTCAATGCCGAATCGGCCATAAATTCATTCGGGTTGGCAGGTATCTTTTTAATCCTATTTGTTGAGACTGGGATTCCAATAGTCATTGGATTGCCCGGGGATTCACTCTTGTTCATGGCTGGACTAGCCGCATCAGGCACTGGGGCGGTCATAAAAATTCACATTTCTATTCGAGAATTAGCGATCGGTGCACCGCTATTTGCAATAGCTGGATCACAACTTGGACATTGGCTGGGTTATGCCTACGGGGACAAATTGTTTGGTCGCGCGGATTCTAAATATTTCAATCCCAAAAAATTAAAAACGCTTCAGAAGTGGATCGATAAGTACGGAATTGCAAAGATGATTTTTCTTGGACGGTTTATTCCAGTGGTTCGTCACTTGGTAAATCCTGCTGCTGGAATTGCAAAGATGAGTTATAAAAAGTTTTTCCTTTGGAATTCGATTAGTGCGCTTGTTTGGACTCAAGGTTTTATTTGGGGTGGTTTTGTCTTAGGCGAAAAACTTAAGGGTTCTGTCGACAAATATGTTCTGCCAATTGTTGCTGTCATAGTTATTATTTCAATTGCACCCATTTTTTGGGAAATATTTAAAGAGTGGCGAAGTCGCAAGCACTTAAGTTAAGTTATAAACCTAAATCTGCAAGTTGATAGGCAGCTAAATATTCCAAACCATTTTCGGCTATTAATGGTGCTGCTCCGCGTTCAACAATAACTGCAACACCAACAACGATTGCGCCAGCTTCTCTAAGTGCTTCTACCGCAGTCATTACTGAACCACCGGTGGTTGAAGTATCTTCAACTGCAAGTACGCGACGACCCCTAACATCTGGCCCTTCTATACGTTTCTGTAAACCGTGAGCTTTTTCTGCCTTGCGAACTACAAAAGAATCCAACTTGCGACCTTTACTTGCGGCAACGTGCATCATCGCTGTTGCAACAGGATCTGCTCCAAGAGTTAAGCCCCCGACAGCATCAAAATCTAAATCTTTTGTTAAATCCAACATAACTTCCCCAACTAGTGGTGATGCAACAGCATCCAGAGTTACGCGGCGAAGGTCTACGTAGTAATTGGCTTCTTTACCTGATGACAAAATTACTTTTCCATGAACTACAGCTTTGTTTAAAATTTCTTCTCGTAATTTTTCGCGTGAATTCATGCGTGAACCCTAGCCCTCTTCCTTATAAACCACGATTGTTTGCTTACCTTTTCGCACTAGTGATTTTGGTGGGTTTGCTTCAATTAGTGCATCTACTTCGGTGCGTAGCTTTGCTACTTCGAGTGCCATTGATGCAACAGCCGATTCCAATTCCATGATGCGTTTAATTCCCGCAAGATTTATTCCTTCTCCAACTAGACGTTGAATATTTCGAAGTGATGCAATATCAAGTAATGAATATCGACGACCGCGTCCGGAAGCGCGACCAGGTGAGACTAAACCCATGCGATCATATTGACGTAGTGTTTGCGGGTGCATTCCAGAAAGTTGTGATGCAATTGAAATTACATATACAGCTTCATCGTCTGAATGTTCGTCATTGCTCATTATTAGGCCCTCGCTCTTTGAGCAAGATCTATCCGTGGATTAAATTCTTCGGTTGCTTTAGCAAATGCCTCTAACGCTTCCCTTGCTTTTCCATCAACTCGCTGTGGAACTTGAACTTCAACAGTAATTAACAAATCCCCTGTACCTCTTGCGGTTTTTACACCGCGAGATTTAACTCGGAGGGTGCGCCCACTAGGAGTTCCTGGTGCAATGCGTACCGTAACTTCATCGCCGTCAAGTGTCGGAACTTTTATATCAGCGCCTAGTGCAGCTTCGGCAAAAGTGACCGGAAGGGGCATTAACAAATTTAATTCACTTCTTGAAAAGATTGGATGTTTCACTACGTTAACTGTTACAAATAAATCTCCAGGGCCCGCCGGTCCATTACCACCACGCCCTTTTAATTTAATTTTTGCGCCATCATTTATTCCACCTGGTATTCGTGTTGTAACTGAATTGGCTTTTCCGCCTTGTGGTGCGAGTTTTAAATCAAGCTCTGTTCCAAAAATTGAATCTCTAAATGAAATTGTTGTGGTTGCTGCTAAATCTTGGCCACGTCTTGGTCCATGTCCTGCACCAAAAATAGTGCCGAAGATATCTTGCGATCCACCGCCACCAAATAAATCTGAGAAATCGGCACCTTGAAATCCACCACCAAAATTAGACCCGCCTTGTGGAATTCGACCGCCTTTAAATGCTTCGCGCATCTCGTCATATTCAGCGCGCTTTTTATCATCAGAAAGGACTTCGTAGGCTTCCGAGACTGACTTGAACTTTTCTTCTAGTTTCTTATCGCCCTTTGTTTTATCAGGATGAAGCTCTCTAGCCAGCTTTCGATACTGTTTTTTTACGGCTGCAGCATCGTCGCTCTTTTTAACACCAAGGATTAAATACAAATCCTTCTCGTATAAATCCTTGGCGGCCATCGTTAATCCCTAGTTAGTTTTCTGGATCTGTGACAGCAACTCGTGCTGGACGAATTACTCGCTCTTTGAATTTGAAACCTGGTTGCAACACTTGAGTGACCAAGGTTTCAGTAACTTCTGATGAAGTTGAATGGATTAGTGCCTCATGAATATTTGGATCGAATGGCACGTCAACATCTGCAAATTGTGTTAATCCAAGCTTGGTTGTTATTGCCAGAAGTTGATCTGCTACCGCTTTAAAACCGCCGGTGAGTTCACCATGTTCTTCGGCTCTAGAAATATCATCTAAAACGGGAAGCATTTCCGATAAAACTATTGCGGTCGTAATTTCGTTAGCTGTAATTCGATCTCTATCAACGCGCTTGCGATAATTTGCATACTCGGCTTGAACGCGTTGTAAATCAGAAGTTAAAACTGCAACCTCGTCTACTTCGACTTCAGCCAGCGCTTCGTCTACCGCATCAGAGAGTTCCTTATCGGAACTCTCTGGCACAGTATTTTCAGATTCGGTTGTCACTTACTTTCTTCAACAATCTCGGCATCTTCAACGCCATCATCTGCTTGTGGTGCTTCAGGAGAAGCTGCGTTTGCTGCATATAGTGCGGCACCTAATTGTTGAGAAAGTTCGCTGACTTTCTCAGTTGAACTCTTAATCGCAGCTAAGTCAGTTCCTTCTAAGGCTTTCTTTAGATCTGCAACTGCGGTTTCAACTTCGCCACGCTTTTCAGCGTTTTCACCTTCGGTGAATTTTTCAGCGTTATCTTTTAAGAACTTTTCAGTTTGATAAACAAGTGAATCACCAGTGTTGCGTACTTCTGCTTCTTCGCGACGTTGTTTATCTTCATCAGCATGTGCTTCAGCATCTTTCATCATGCGATCAATCTCTTCTTTTGAAAGTGCTGATCCACCTGTGATTGTCATTGACTGTTCTTTGCCAGTTCCTAGATCCTTTGCGGAAACATGAACAATTCCGTTGGCATCGATATCAAATGTAACTTCCACTTGTGGAATCCCACGAGGTGCAGGTGCAATTCCAGTAAGTTCGAACATGCCTAACCGCTTGTTATAAGCAGCCATTTCACGCTCGCCCTGGAAAGCTTGGATTTGAACTGCGGGCTGATTGTCATCGGCAGTTGTGAAAATTTCAGAACGTTTAGTTGGGATAGTTGTATTGCGTTCAATTAGCTTTGTCATAACGCCACCCTTGGTTTCGATACCAAGAGATAGTGGAGTTACATCAAGTAGTAGAACATCTTTAACTTCACCTTTAAGAACACCGGCTTGAAGCGCTGCACCATCTGCAACAACTTCATCTGGGTTAACGCTCTTATTTGGTTCTTTGCCACCAGTTAAATCACGAACCAGATCAAAAACTGCTGGCATGCGAGTCGAACCGCCAAC
>Ga0209298_10000497_pt1 | contig 26282 bp, 20 predicted proteins | sample S_140806_EF_Meta_FD_187325 | JGI IMG/M metagenome (GOLD analysis project Ga0209298, IMG submission 187325) | Freshwater microbial communities from Lake Simoncouche, Canada to study carbon cycling - S_140806_EF_MetaG (SPAdes) (version 2) | ecosystem: Environmental > Aquatic > Freshwater > Lake ... | reverse complement strand
GGCCGCGGGCGAAGGTGGCGACGTGAACTTCCTTCAGCAAGCCCTGAATTTCATCTTCACCGCCGACAACTGGGGTGGCAAAGCCGGACTCGGCGCGCGGATCCTCGAGCACCTGCAATACACCGGGGTAGCCGTCGCGGTGTCGGCGTTGATCGCGATCCCCATCGGACTGCTCATCGGGCACACCGGTCGCGGATCCTTCCTGGTGGTCACCGGAGTCAATGCCTTGCGGGCGATGCCGACACTTGGGGTGCTGCTGCTGGGAGTGTTGCTCTGGGGGCTGGGACTGCTCCCACCCACCGTCGCGTTGACTCTGCTGGGTGTGCCGCCTCTGCTGGCCGGAACCTATGCCGGGATTGCCAATGTTGATCCGAATCTGGTGGATGCGGCGCGTTCGATGGGAATGACCGAAACCCAGGTGCTGACGCGGGTGGAAATTCCCAACGCGCTGCCGTTGATCCTCGGCGGCCTGCGGACGGCGACATTGCAGATTGTGGCGACCGCGACGGTCGCGGCTTATGCCAGCCTCGGTGGTCTTGGCCGATATCTGATCGACGGCATCAAAGTCCGCCAATTCCACATCGCTCTGGTGGGGGCGATCCTGGTGACGGTGCTGGCACTGCTGCTCGACGGTCTGCTTGCCCTGGCGGTGTGGGCCTCGCTTCCCGGGACCGGGCGGCTTCGTCGGCCGATCCCGCAACCACTGCTGGACGACGAGATGCTTGTGGAGGCCCGACCGCGGGGTAGGACGCCCGATTACAGTGGTAGAGACCCGTCGCCTACCGTAGAAGGGTGGTAGTGGAATCCGACGTCGGCAGCGCGGGTGGGTGGCCGGCGATTCTGACCTGGCGCTCCCACGACAACACCCGGATCGAGTCAACCCGGATCCAACTTGCGGGCAACCGGATCAAGGCCTACGGGCGGATCGCCGCTGCGGCCACCGAGGCGCATCCGGCGTTCAGCGCCTCCTACGACCTGGTGACCGACGACAACGGTGCCACCACGCGACTGTCGCTCACCGTCAGCCTTGCCGAGCGCGATAGACAGTTGTCGATCTCCCGCGACGAGGAGAACATGTGGCTCATCACCGACCACCAGGGCCAATCCCGGGACTCCTACCACGGTGCGCTGGACGTCGACGTCGTGCTGAGCCCGTTCTTCAATGCGCTGCCGATCCGCCGCGCCGGACTGCACCGCCGCGCGGACTCGGTGACCCTGCCCTTGGTATATGTGAACCTGCCGGAACTCACGGTCGGCCCGGCGACTGCCGCCTACAGCAGTTCGGGCCCGGATAGCGGCGACGGAATCACGCTGCACTCGCCGGTGGCCGAGACCACCGTCGTGGTGGACGACGACGGCTTCATCCTCGATTACCCGGGCCTGGCAGCGCGGATCTGATCACCGCGCCGGCACGCCCGGCGGCGGCAAGTTCTTCTCGCCACTTCTCAGCTCCGAGCACGGTGGTCAGGATCTCCGAGCGCACAAAACTGTCGAATCGTACGCGTGCGGCATGTCCGGTGTCGACCAGTTCGGCAACGGAACCGTTGTCCGCCAACGATATCCGGGCGCGGTGGAGGATCGCCAGTGCCCGGTCGATGGTGGGAATCAGCTGCGCGGCATTGGCTTCACACATCGCGCGCACCAGATCGGGAGTCGTGCCCGCGACCCGGGTGCCGTCACGGAAGGATCCGGCTGCCAGTGCGAAAGCCAAGGGAACCCCACCTGCCGTCGCGGCCATGGTCTCGGCGAGCAAGTGTGGAAGATGCGAGATAGCGGCCACAGCTGCGTCATGCTCGTCGGACTTCGCCGGCACCACCACCGCGCCGCAGTCCAACGCAAGGTGCATCACCTGTGACCAGATCGCGGCGTCGACGTGGTCGTCGACGCTGACCACCCACGGCGCCCCGGTGAACAACTCAGCGTTTCCGGCCGACCAGCCGGAGTGTGCGGTGCCGGCCATCGGATGGCCGCCGACGTAACGGTCGAGGAGGCCGGCCGCGCGCATCTGCGCCAGCACCGCACCCTTGACGCTGATGACATCGGTGAGCGGACACTGCGCGGCACGTTGGCTGATCCGCGGGAGCAGGGCAGCGACTGCCGGCATCGGGACTGCCAGCACGATCACCGCAGTGCGTTCTGCGGCCCACCCGAGCGCCTCCGTCAGATCGGTGGTGGCGGCAAATCCGTCGGATCGGGCCGCCTGGGCGCCTCCGGCGGAGCGGTTGTAGCCCAGCGCCTCGCGACCAGCCGATACCGCCGCGCGCAACACAGACCCGCCGATGAGGCCGAGTCCGAGCACGCACACGGGTGTCTTCGTCACGCATTCAAGGTTGGCACACCGGATTTCCGGTTCGTTCATCAGCTAGTCAACCGACCTGGTCAGCGACTACCGTAAGCGGCCATGGAGGCACAGCGGGCTGGGCGCGAGCCAGGGTCACCGGGGTCCGGCGACATCCTGGACGGCTTTGCTGTGGCCGTTGTTCACGAGAACGCGACCTGGCGCTGTTCGCCGATGAGCGCGGCTGCCTTGACCAGCCTCGTCGCCGCGGAGACAGAGTTGCGGGAGTTACGGAGTGCCGGAGCAGTGTTCGGCCTGCTCGATATCGATGACGAGTTTTTCCTGATTATCCGGCCTGCGCCGTCGGGAACGCGGCTATTGCTGTCCGACGCCACCGCCGCGCTGGACTACGACATCGCAGCCGAGGCGCTGGAGAAACTCGATGCCGATATCGCCGCGGAGGATCTTGAGGACACCGATCCCTTCGAGGAGGGCGACCTCGGTGTGCTGGCCGATGTGGGGCTTTCCGATGCGGTGCTCGGCGTGATTCTCGCTGAAACCGACCTTTATGCCGACGAGCAACTGGGCCGTATCGCCCGGGAGATGGGATTCGCCGAGGAGTTCTCGGCGGTCCTCGACCGCCTCGATCGGTGAGCGCCCCCGGCGACGAAAGCCTCATCCGCGCGGCGATCTCGGCCGCCGGGAGCGTCGGCCCCGATGATGTTCCGATCGGTGCGGTGGTTTTCGATGCCGACGGTGTGGAACTGGCACGCGCCGCCAATGCCCGAGAGGCACTCGCAGACCCGACCGCTCACGCCGAGATCCTGGCTCTGCGGGCCGCCGCACGCGTCCACGGTGACGGCTGGCGGTTGGAGGGCGCCACGCTTGCGGTGACGGTGGAGCCCTGCACCATGTGTGCGGGCGCGCTGGTCATGGCACGAGTGGCGCGGGTGGTGTTCGGCGCGTGGGAACCCAAAACTGGTGCGGTCGGGTCGTTGTGGGACGTGGTGCGCGACCGTCGGCTGACACATCGGCCCGAGGTGCGCGGCGGCGTGCTGGCTGAGGATTGCGCGGCATTGCTGGACGGCTTTTTCGCCCGCCACCGCGATTTGGGCTAGTCCGGGGTGATCCGTAAGCTTTCCCGCGGTGGCGTGTCCGAGCGGCCTAAGGAGCACGCCTCGAAAGCGTGTGAGGGGTAACCCCCCTCCGAGGGTTCAAATCCCTCCGCCACCGCCATCTTCACCCGGCCGAGCAAACCGCAGACGTTGACGCGCGGCACCGTTCACAGCTACTCTTTCAGCGACTCACAGCTAAGTCTCAGTAACTAGCGTCCGCAGGGGTATCCGATGTCGGTGAACAAGCGCGTCACGCGGGCTGGAGCAGCAGCTTTCGCCCTCGGAGTGGCGTTGGCCGGCTCCCCCGCCGCGGGGGTCGCGGTCGCGGCCCCCAGCGAAGATGACGCCTCGTCGGTGTCGACCCCGAACGTCACTGCCGAGACATCGACCGGTCACGCCGGAAGGGCGGCCCGGGGAACATCCCGCCGGGGCGACTCATCGTCATCCGATCCGATCACCGTCGTCAGCCCCGGTGCGCCGCGCGGCCGCGCGAGTGCCACCGCGGTGACGCGGCGCGTCTGGCCGCAAGTGCGGCAATCCGACACGAATTCCGCGTCGGCTCAGCCCGCGGCAGCGACGAACCCGGTTGTCGTGGTGCCGACTGTCGGCACCGGTTCCGGAACACTTCCGTCTGTGTTCGCGCCGGCAGCAACTACCGCGACCCCACCTGCCGCTGCTGCGACGGCCATTTCCTCCGGCCCGCGTGGCCGCGTGGCCCGGGCGGCGCGGGCCGCCAGCGTTCGACCATCCGTCGCGGCCATGCCGGCTGCAACGATGGGCGCTCTGGTTACCGGATACCTCAACTCCGCCTCGAACTGGTTCTCCGGGTTGCCAACCAACCCGTTCACCGAACTTCTGCAGGGCGCGCTCCTGTTGGTGCGCCGCACGATGTTCGAGTTATTCCCCACGCTCAACCCGGGACAGACGACCGGAGAGGCAACGGGCACGACGGTATCGCCGTACTACACCGATCAGGAACTTCGGGACTATCTGCTGGGGCTTGCCAAGAGGCAGTACGGCAGCCTCTTCGGCCAGACCGTTCCGGTGTACGGCAACGGCGGACCGTGGATGTACGACTACCTCAAGGTGAACAGCGCGGTGTCTGGACCGCGGGGCACCTCGGATACCAACACCCAGGTGAATGGTGTCGACGAGGCCGATTTCGTCGAGACCGATGGCCACTACCTCTATGTGGCCCATAACGGCCAACTCTCGATCGTCGGTACGGACCTGACGGTCGCGTCCCAGTCGACGCTATCGGGCAATGTTGTTGGTGAGTTCCTGGCCGGCGACCGACTGACGGTGATCACGCAATCCGGTTACGGCTGGTACGGACCGATGGTCAGGATTGCGGCCTGCGGCCCGTGGTGGCCGACGAACCCGCAGACCACCGTGACCGTCTATGACGTCACCGACCGGACGGCCCCGACGGTCGTCACACAGACGATGTTCGACGGCGGGTTCCAGGATGCGCGCGCCGTCGACGGGGTCGTGTACGTCGTCCTGCAACGTGGGTTGAATCTTCCCGCACCGCAGTACACCGACACCCCCGTGGCGCCGGATCCGGTTGAACCTGTCAACGGCCAACTCCTATCCAAGATGGCCTACTGGGGGTGGGATTCGACTGTCACCGCCAACCGAACCTACGAAACGTGGGATGAGTACGTCGCGCGAGTGGGGGACCAGATCGTCGACCTGTCGCTGCCGCACGCCTATAGCGTTGATGCAGAAGGCAATACGGTAGATCTCGGCCTCGTCGCCGGTGCCGAGGACATTGTGCGTCCGCACACCGGCGATGCGCAGTCGGTGCTCACGTTGGTGTCGGTGGATTCAGCGAACACCTCGGCCGGTTCGTCCTTCGCCGACAGTGTGGGCAGTATCGTTTCCGGCGGCGGCAACACCATCTACATGAACCACGACGCCATGTACGTGGGCACGACGGAGTATCAGTACTCCGATTCGGGTTCATCCAACGACACCCGCATCGACCGCTTCACCATCGACGGAACGAATGTCGCGTGGCAGGCCAGTGGACTGGTCTCTGGGACGCTGATCAACCAGTTCGCGATGGACGAGCAGGGCGGCTATCTTCACGTGGCCACGCACACCACCGAGTCCCAGTCCGTCGGGGGCATCTGGAGTACCCGCAACGACAACGGTGTGTACGTGTTGGACACGGTCGGGGACACCCTCGATGTAACGGGAAGCCTGACCGGATTGGCGCCGGGCGAACAGTTGTACGCGGCGCGGTTCGTCGGCGATAAGGCCTACCTTGTGACCTTCGTGCAGACCGATCCGCTTTTCGCCGTCGACCTCAGCGACCCGGCCGCCCCCACCCTGCTGGGTGAACTCGTGATCCCAGGTTTCTCCAATTATCTGCAACCTGTCGGCGACGGTCTGCTGGTGGGTATCGGACAGGAGCGCGAGGCCGGTTCGTGGAACACCCACGTGCACGCGACACTGTTCGACGTCAGTGACGGTGCCAATCCGACCCAGATCACCCGGCAATTCCTGACCGAAAATACGCAGTGGTCATGGTCTGATGCTCAGTTCGACCATCACGCCCTGCTCTACTCTGCCGACGACGGGCTTCTGGTGGTCCCGGTCTACGGCAGCGGATACGACGCCGGGACGGGCACCTATCGCTCCGAACAACTCCTGAAAGTCATGCGGGTGACGTCCACCGGGCTCGAAGTGATCGGCGACATTCACACCGACCAGTCGGTCTTCCGCACTGTCCGCATCGGCGACGTCCTCTATGCGGTCTCTGACTCCGCGGTGACGGCCTACAGTCTGAGCGACCTGACCCAGATCGGAAGCACCACCGCGCCAAGCGCGGTCTGAGTTCACGCGGTCGCCACAATCCGGACCGGCTTGGGTCAAAGCTCGGCCCTGCCGGGGTCTATTCCGCTCTAATGAGCACTCAGGTGTGCGGGGAAGAGCGAGGGGCCATCGGATGGAACTGATATCGCCGTTTGACGCGATGTTTCTGCTCGGCGAGTCGCGCGAGCATCCGATGCACGTCGCCGGTTTACAGGTTTTCGACCCGCCTGAAGGCGCCGGTTCGGACTACATTCGCGACATCTATCAGCAACTGGTCGTACGCGAGGACGTCAGCGCAACCTTCCGCAAGCACCCCGCTGAGCTGCTGGGCGGGATCGCCAATCTCACCTGGGCCGTCGATCGTGACCTCGACCTCGAGTATCACCTGCGGCGGTCCGCCCTGCCCGCGCCCGGCCGCGTCCGCGAGTTGCTGGAACTGACCTCACGGCTGCACGGAACACTGCTGGACCGGCATCGTCCGCTCTGGGAGAGCCACCTTGTCGAGGGTCTCAACGATGGACGCTTCGCTGTCTACACCAAGATCCATCACGCTCTCGTTGACGGCGTGAGCGCTATGGCCATGATGCGACGCGCGCTGTCCACCGATCAGGAGGACCACGAGTTACGGGTTCCGTGGGGAACCAATGATCGGCCGTCGAATAAGAGTAAGCCGGGATCGTCACGGGTGAGTGAATTGATGGAATTCGCAGAATCCATTGTGGGACTTGGTCCCTCGGCCTTCAACCTCGTCCGCAACGGTCTGATGGAACAGCAGCTGACGCTGCCATTTGGGGCGCCGAGAACGATCCTTAATGTTCCGATTGGCGGCGCGCGACGGTGTGCGGCACAGTCCTGGCCGATACAACGGGTGATAGCGATCAAGCAGGCTGCCGGCGTCACTGTTAACGACGTCGTGTTGGCGATGTGCGGCGGAGCGCTTCGGGCGTATCTGCTGGAACAGAACGCGCTTCCAGACAAACCTCTCATCGCGATGGTGCCCGTGAGCCTTCGCGATGACACCACCTCCAGTGGCGGCAATCAGGTGGGCGCGCTGTTGGCGACCCTGGCCACCGACCTCACCGATCCGGAGAAGCGCCTGGAGGCGGTGAGTGCGTCGATGCGGAAAAACAAGGAAGTGTTCTCGCAACTGCCCAAGCTTCAGCGGATGGCGCTGTCGGTCTTCAATATGTCACCACTGCTCTTAAACGCTCTGTCTCCGTCCCTGGGTGCCGCCGCGCCGCCGTTTAATCTCGCGATCTCCAACGTCCCTGGATCGCGAGAGTCGTTGTATTGGAACGGCGCCCGACTCGACGGCAACTATCCGTTCTCGATCGCCCTGGACGGCCAGGCACTCAACATCACCTTGTCTAACAACGCCGACAACCTCGACTTCGGTCTGGTCGGGTGCCGGCGCAGCGTGCCGAGCCTGCAACGTCTGCTCGGTCATCTCGAGGAGTCGCTGGCCGATCTCGAGAGCGCGATGGGGACGGCGGCGCCAAACGCGCCGTCGAGAACAACCGCGACGAAAAAAGCGGCACGCCGCCGACGTGCCGCCACCAAGCCCACTGGGGGCGGGTGACGTCGATCTCAAACGGCTTGGTGATCGTTCGACGGGGATTGGCCTCCCGCTCTCGGTTAGACGGCCCTCTAGCTCTTGGTTAGATAACAGCGTGACCGAGCCCCCGTTCTTCACCATCGAGGCCGATCTGCCAGGCGCCCGGGGTCGGAGCGGTGTCATCCACACCCCGCACGGCGACATCCGAACCCCGGCGTTCATCGCGGTCGGCACCAAGGCGACCGTGAAAGCGGTACTGCCGGAGACGATGCGCGAACTCGGCGCCCAGGCGGTGTTGGCCAACGCCTACCACCTGTACCTGCAACCGGGTCCGGACATTGTCGCGCAAGCCGGCGGCCTCGGGGCTTTCATGAACTGGCCCGGCCCGACGTTCACCGACAGCGGCGGGTTCCAGATCATGTCGTTGGGATCGGGGTTCCGCAAGGTGCTGATGGAGGACGTCGACCGGGTGCAGGCCGATGATCTCGTCGCCAAGGGCAAACAGCGTCTGTCGCATGTCGACGATGACGGTGTCACGTTCATCTCGCATCTCGACGGATCCACCCACCGGTTCACACCCGAGGTGTCCATCGGGATCCAGCATCAACTCGGTGCCGACATCATCTTCGCCTTCGATGAGTTGACCACCCTGATGAATACCCGGTCCTACCAGGAGGAGTCGTTGGCCCGGACCCAGGCGTGGGCGCACCGTTGCCTCGCCGAGCACCGCCGGCTCGCAACTCTTGAGGCGCCGACGCACCCCGCCCAGGCGCTGTTCGGAGTAGTCCAGGGCGCGCATTACGAGGACCTGCGCCGCCAGGCCTGCCGTGGCTTGGAGAGCATCGCCGACGACGAGGGTCGCGGTTTCGACGGCTACGGCATTGGGGGAGCGCTGGAGAAGCAGAACCTTGCCACCATCGTCGGCTGGTGCACCGATGAACTTCCCGACAACAAACCGCGCCATCTGCTTGGCATCAGCGAACCCGACGACCTATTCGCCGCGATTGCCGCCGGTGCGGACACTTTTGACTGCGTCTCGCCGTCGCGGGTGGCACGGAATGCCGCGGTGTACTCGCCCGACGGCCGCTACAACATCACCGGTGCGCGCTACCGGCGTGACTTCAACCCGATCGACGCCGAGTGCGACTGCTACACCTGCGCCCACTACACCCGCGCCTACATCCACCATCTGTTCAAGGCCAAGGAGATACTGGCCGCAACGCTGTGCACCATCCACAACGAACGTTTCATCATCCGACTCGTGGACCGGATCAGGGCTGCGATCGTCGCGCACGAGTTCGGCGACCTTTCGCAGGACTTCCTGGGTCGCTACTACGCGGCACCCGCACAATAGGCAGATGGCCACTTCTCCGGCGACACTCCTGGCACAACTGCTCGATCCCGTCCACCGCGCCGATCCCTACCCCGTGTACCGGCAGTTGCGGGAAAGCGGTCCGATCCTGATGCCGGAGTCCAATCTGGTGGTGTTCGCCGGTTTCGACGACTGCGACGAGGTGCTGCGGCACCCCGAGTCGTGCAGCGACCGGCTGAAGTCGACGGTGACCCAGCGCGCCGTCGCAGCCGGCCAGGAAGCACGACCGTTCGGCACCCCGGGCTTTCTGTTCCTCGATCCGCCCGACCACACCCGGCTGCGCAAACTGGTCAGCAAGGCGTTCTCGCCCAAGGTCGTGCGGGCACTCGAATCCGATATCGCCGGGTTGGTCGACGGACTGCTGGACAAGGTGGCTGCTGCGGGCCACATGGAGGTCATCGCCGATCTGGCGTATCCGCTGCCGGTTGCGGTGATCTGTCGGCTACTCGGCGTGCCCATCGAGGATGAGGCTCAGTTCAGTTGGGCATCAGCTCTTTTGGCCCAGGGCCTGGATCCATTCATTGCGTTTACCGGTCAGCCGCAGGGCGTTGAGGAGCGGATGAAGGCGGGGCTGTGGTTGCGCGGGTATCTGCGGGACCTGCTGCGGCAGCGCCGGGCTGATCCGGGCGAAGATCTGATGTCGGGGCTGATCGCGGTCGAGGAGGCCGGCGATCAGCTCACCGAAGAAGAGATTGTCGCCACCTGCAACCTGCTGCTCATCGCCGGCCATGAGACGACGGTCAACCTGATCGCCAACGGGGTGCTGGCCATGCTGCGCCACCCTGAGCACTGGTCGGCGTTGAGCCAGGACGCTGACCGCGCCTCGGCGATCGTGGAGGAGACGTTGCGCTGGGATCCGCCGGTACAACTCGTCGGCCGCATTGCGGGGGAGGACATGATCATCGGCGGGGCGCGAATACCCAAGGGCGACAGCATGATGCTGCTGTTAGCCGCCGCACACCGTGACCCTGCGGTGACCGAACGGCCGGATGAGTTCGACCCCACCCGGGACTCGATTCGCCACCTCGCGTTCGGCCTCGGCCCGCATTTCTGCCTGGGGGCACCGCTGGCTCGACTCGAGGCAGCAGTGGCGCTCTCGGCGGTAACGCAGCGATTCCCAGACGCCCGATTCATCCCCGATCCGCCGCTCTACAAGCCCAACGTCACCCTGCGCGGCATGGCCGGTTTGGACGTCGCGGTGTAAGCCTGCGGGACCGCGGTGAAATGAGTACCGTTTTTGCCATGAGGATTCTTCTGGTGGGCGCAGGCGGCGTCGGCTCCGCCTTCTGTTCGATCGCCGTGCGGCGGGACTTCTTCGAACACATCGTCGTGGCCGATTACGACGGGGCCAAGGCTCAACAGGCCGCCGACGCAGTGGGCGATCCGCGTTTCAGTGCCATCCGCATCGACGCCAGTTCGGCTGACGCTGTCGCGGCGCTTGTGCGCGACAAGGGGATTACGCATGTGGTCAACGCCGTCGACCCTCGTTTCGTGATGCCGATCTTTGACGGTGCCCTGGCCGGCGGTGCCGACTACCTCGATATGGCCATGAGTCTGTCGCAGCGTCATCCGGATAAGCCGTACGAGTTGACCGGAGTCAAACTCGGTGACGAGCAGTTCGCGGCCGAGCCGAAGTGGAAGGCTGCCGGCCGACTCGCGGTGGTCGGATTCGGTGTGGAACCGGGCCTCGCGAACGTGTTCGCGCGCTACGCCGCCGACACGATGTTCAGCGAAATCAACGAACTCGGCGTCCGCGACGGTGCCAACCTCACCGTGGAGGGTTTCGACTTCGCACCGTCGTTCTCCATCTGGACCACCATTGAGGAATGTCTCAACCCACCGGTGATATGGGAGAAGGACCGCGGTTGGTTTGTCACCGAACCATTCAGTGAGCCAGAGGTTTTCGATTTTCCGGAGGGCATCGGCCCGGTGGAGTGCGTCAACGTCGAGCACGAAGAGGTGCTGCTGATGCCGCGCTGGATCGACTGCAAGCGGGTGACGTTCAAGTACGGACTCGGGGAGGAGTTCATCGACGTCCTGAAGGTCTTGCACAAACTCGGTCTCGATCGCACCGAGAAGGTGACAGTCGGCTCCGATAAAGGCCCCGCGGAGGTAAGCCCGCGCGATGTCGTGGCGGCGTGCCTGCCCAACCCGGCCACGCTCGGTCCGAACATGAAGGGCAAGACCTGCGCCGGGCTGTGGGTCACCGGCACCGGCAAGGACGGCAAGCCCCGCTCGACCTACCTCTACCACGTGGTCGATAACGAGTGGGCGATGGCTGAGTACGGCCATCAGTGCGTGGTGTGGCAGACCGCGATCAATCCCGTTGTGGCGCTTGAACTTTTGGCCAACGGCACGTGGAGCGGCGTCGGCATCCTCGGGCCGGAGTGCTTCGAGCCGGTGCCCTTCCTGGACTTGTTGACCGCCTACGGATCGCCGTGGGGGCAGATGGAGCTACCGGCCTGAATTCAGGTCGGCCGGTAGATCCACGGCTCCCGCGGAAGTCTCGACGCGTCGAACTGCGTCAATAATTCGGCGATATCGGTCGCAGGCCAGCCCAGCGACCCGCTGATCATGTTGAATGCGTGCGCGGTGCCGAGGTCGGCCAGCGTCACCGCGCCATCGCGTTTGGCCAGTCGATTGCCGTCGATGTTGAGTGCCAACGGAACGTGGGCGTATTCCAGACGACGGTAGCCCAGCAACTCGGCGAGGTAGGCCTGTCGCGGCGCAGACGACAGCAGATCGTCACCGCGCACCACCTGATCGATGCCGGATTGCTCGTCGTCCACCACGACCGCGAGGTTGTATGCCGCCACGCCATCGCCGCGTCGCAATACGAAGTCGTCGACCACACCGGTGTAGGGACCGTGCAGAAGATCCGTCACGGTGTGCGCACGCTCCCCGGCGCGCAGTCGCAGGGCCGGCGGCCGCCCGGCGTCGCGCTGCACGGCTCGTTGCGCATCGGTGAGCCCACGGCAGGTGCCCGGATAGGCGCCCTCGGGGGCGTGTGGCGCCCGTGGTGCATTGAGGATGTCCCGTCGACTGCAGTAGCACTCGAAGACCAGATCGCGGCCGACGAGGTCGGCGATCACCGCGTCATAGCGCTCACGGTGTCGGGACTGCCACTGTGGCTCCTCGTCCCACGTCACCCCGATCGCCGCCAGGTCGTCGAGTTGACGGCGAGCCACCTCCGAATGGGCGCGGTCATCGAGGTCTTCGATGCGGACCAGGAATCTGCGTCCGGACGATCGGGCGAAGAGCCACGCCAGCACCGCCGTGCGCAGGTTGCCGATGTGCAGATCGGCCGATGGGCTGGGCGCGAAACGACCCGCGCCGGACATGGTGGACATTTCACACCGAATGTACGACGAACGAACGGATATCCCTGTCATACGCGCAGGTCGGAATGGCAGCACCGAGGGTGCCTCCGAACCGCGGGTACCATCGCCCCTCAGGAAAGCATGCTAGATTTCTCAGGTAATATTAAGGTAGCTGGATGACGACCCGAGGGAGCCGATCCGTGTCGAAACGTCGCCGCATCCAGCCGTACGCCTGGCTCGGTGCAGGCGCGGTGACCCTCGGAATGGGTGCCGCGATGGTCGGAGGCACGGCGGTCGCACTCGCCGACTCCGGAGCTGACGCGGCCAGTTCCTCTGACAGCGCCACGGTCAGCGCTGCACCAGCTCAGGCCGCACCGAATGCGGCCCCGCGCCGCAGCCCCGCCGCCCGCGCTTCACGCAGCGCGTCGGCGGCGTCGGCCGGCGACCGCAGGAGCCGGGTCGCGGCGCCGGCCGGGATCGCGGGTATCACGTCCGCGCCGGTGACTACGCCGCGGCCCGCCGCGGCTACCGCCGCCACTAGCTTGCCCGCCGCCGCGGTCACTGCCGCCACTAGCTTGCCCGCCGCGGCAGCGGGTCCGGTGTCGTCCGCACCGAAACCAACCGCGGCACGCCGCGGTGTGAACCGGTCGACCGTCGGCACCTACGCCCCGAAGCCGGCGGCCTCACCTGTGGTCGCGGTGCCCACTGCGGCCGCTGATCCGTCCTACAACATGGATTCCTATCTGCCGACGCAACCGATCGTTCCGGGTGCGCACGTGCAGATCGCCATCGCGCAGATCGCCGACGCGCAGGCGTTGCTGAACCAGGAGACCTTCGGATCCGGCAACATCGCCGCCGGCGTGGCGTCGATCGTTCCGCAACTGTTCCTCGCTGAAGCCGCGTGGTCGTTGTCGGCCTGGCAGAACAACATGCCGGCTGCGTCGCAACTGGTCGCCGGAACTGTCGGGATTCCGCTCATCCATCAGTTGACCCAGGTGAACCTGCTGGCCACCATGACCTTGCCAACACTGGCCGAGGCAGGCCTATCCGGCGCCGCACTGCTGTTGCCGCTGGTGAATCTGCTGGGCGCATCCACTGCCGCGGCGGCGTCAGCCCTCACTGAGGCGCGCAGCAACGGCAAGGTCTACGCAATCGTGCCGGTGCTGATGAAGGCCACCACCGAACCGACCGTGAGCGTCTCGGTCAATAACGGGGCCAGAAAGTCGATGCTTGTTGATACCGGTTCCTCCGGCCTGCTGCTCACCCGGGACTCCGTTGGTTCCGGTGATCTGGGTGCTCCGATCGGATTCGGTGAGGTCACCTACAGCGGTGCCATCACCCAGACCTTCCACTACACGACGTATCAGACCACGGTGGATCTCGGCGGTGGCGCCGTGAGCGCGCCCACCGCGGTCAACATCGTCGACGACGCCGACGCCGCGGCGTTCAAGGATTTCCTCGCGCCCGCACAGGTTGTCGGCATTCTCGGGGTTGGGGCCAACACCTACGGGCCCGGCCCGGGTCCGTCGCCCGGTCAGGGCTGCACCGTTCCGAGTGCCGCCTGCACCATCCCGACCGCCTCGATGCCGGGTGAACTCAGCGATGGGTTCCTGCTGTACCAGGGCGCATTCCTCGGACTGCTGGGCGTGATGGTCCTGGGGCCCGACCCGTTGGCTACCCGAGTCTCGGTGCCGGGTGCGCCCGATGCCAACGTCCAGGTCAGCGTTAACGGCGGACCGAAACAGGACGCCTCCTCGATTATCGATACCGGCGGTGTCTATGGGACTCTGCCGTCATATCTGATCGGAATACCGCCCGCCGGGCCGGGGGAAGATCCGGTCTATGCGCCGTCCGGCACCAAGATCTCGGTGTACACCGCCGACGGCCAAACCCTGCTGTACTCGTACACCACCGGGCTGTACAACCCGGAGGTGGTCGGCAACGATGACCTGATGAACACCGGATACACCCCGTTCCAGCAGGGACCGGTCTACATCAACTACGCCGCGCCCGATCGCATCGGGTCCACGGACTTCGCCATCTGGTGAGCCGCCGGCGTTTGCCGATGATGTCGCGGCAGCGGCCTCGATGAAACTCGTGTCAGGTTCGGGGCGTGCTGAAATCAGCCTTCGCCCGGGGTGACGACGACCTGCCGCTGACGATTTTCTTTATTTGCCCTAAGCCGGTCAGTGACGGGGCTACTGTTCACTCCAGGTTCGAATCGATTCCTGGAGGAAAATCATGGGCGCTTCGCGGTATGTCGGTCGTGTGGGCGGATTGGCGGTGGCCCTCGGTGTGGGCGCGGCCATGTTCTCCGGCAGTGGGTTAGCGTGGGCCGACTCCGGATCGCGTAGCGCCGATTCCGCCGGCGCCTCGAATGCCACTGAGTCGTCAGCATCCCCAGCCGCTCGGAACCAGCCCTCAGCCCGCCGAGCCAACCCCGGTGCCAGCCGGGGTGCGGCCACCCGGAACAACGATCTCGCGCGCACCGCGTCACCTCAGCTGAGCGCGCGATCGATCACCGCGCCCGTAGCTGGTGCGGCCCGCCGCGCCGCGGCTCTCGCGGTCGTGGATCCGGAGCCCGCGACGGACAGCGTTGCGGCCGATGACTTCACGGTTGTGCCGCCTGCGGTGGAGCTGCCGGAGCCGGCTGGGCCGGATATCAGGGTGCACATCGATCCGATGCCCGATCCGCTTCCCGAACCTGTCGAGGCCTACGAGGTGACGGCATTCCTGTCTGAGGCGGACAACGATGTCTCCGACGGCGCCGATACCGATCCGCTGGTGCCTGCTGATCCGCTGGCATCCGGGGAGCTGTTGGCCTTCGTGCGGCGGAACACCCTGGCCTTAGCGAGCTCCAATGCTGTTGCGCCACAGGTTACTTCGTCGGCAGCGGTGACTAGTGGCAGCCTCACCGTGGATCCGACGGTGACCATCGACGACGGCATCATTCGGGGCTACCTGCAAGCCGTTAGTTCGCGCGGTTTGATGATGACCTACACCGCCCTCGGCGCCACCTGCGGCAGCAACTGCGCCTTGGGCGATCTTGGCGGCAAGATCAGCCTGGGAACGATTCCGCTCCTCGGGGACACCGCGCAGAGTTTCACGATCCTGCCTTATGCCAACTGGCTCGATACCAGCGTTGCCGATAAGGGAATCCAGACCTTCGGCGTGCGGGTCCGCGAGGTCACTGATCTCGACATGTTCCTGACCGGTATCCCGCTTGTCGGGATGTTCGCCGCGCCGATCATCGACCTGCTGCAGACGCTGCCGCTGATCGGCGATCTACTCGCCCCGCTGATCGGCGCTTCGGTGGTCGCCACCGTCGCCGTCGACGTCCTCGACCTGGCACCCGGGGACACCCCGGTGGCGTTCACCTACCGGGTGGTCTCGTTCGACGGCGTCGATATCAGCACCAACTTCTTCCCGGCGGCCGGTATCGCGGCCGGCGTCGACGCGCCCACGACGATCTCCATGCCGGGCCTCGCCAGCGCCGGCCAGTCCAATCCGTACGCGGAGTTCGGTGTGGGCGGTCAGACGCTCGGCGTCAGGCCACTGCGCGACGCCGGCTACAACGTGGTCACGGTGACCCCGCGCGGCGAGTTCAACTCCGGGGGCATCCTGCAACTGGATAACCCGTTCTTCGAAGGCCGCGACGTGTCGGCGGTGGTGTCCTGGATCGCGTCGGATACGCCCGCCGAACTCAACAACCCCGTCATCGAAAACGACCCGCGGGTCGGCATGGTCGGCGGCTCCTACGGTGGCGGCATCCAGTTGACCGCCGCGGCTACCGATCCGCGGATCGACGCGATCGTCCCCGATATCGCGTGGAATTCTTTGAACTCCTCGCTATACCCGGACAACACATTCAAGACCGCCTACGGATCGCTGCTGTATCTGTCCCTGCTGACCACCGGTGCTCGGGTCAACAGCTTGATCCCGCGTGCCATCCTCACCGGCGACCTGTTCGGCTGGGTCAGCGAGAGTGCGCAGGCGACGCTGGCTAGCAGCGGTCCGACCGCGCTGCTCGCCCAGCTGCAGGCCCCGACGTTGCTGACCCAGGGCATCGTGGACGTGCTGTTCCCGCTGCAGCAGTCACTGATCAGCGCGGAAGCCATCCTCGGCAATCTCTACAACGCTTTGGACCCGGGTTCGGTACCGGCCAAGGTGTTCTGGTTCTGCGGTGGCCACGGCGTGTGCAATGACACGGACAATACAGAAGGCGGCGTTCCTGCAATCCAGACAGTCAGACTCTTGGCCGACGGGCTCGCATGGCTGGACCGATACGTCAATGGCAACCCAGGGCCTGCGGATCTCATTCCGAATTTCCAGTTCTACGACCAACTCAACAACTACTACTCGTCAGCCCGCCTGCCGTACCAGAACGGTTTCAACGATCTCGAGCCCATCCCTGGCATCTCGGACGGTGGCCTGCTGCCCATCATTCCGATCTTCGGCGGCTCCAATGGATTGGGCGATCTGCCGTATTCGCTCGGTGGCGGTGCCGTGGCGGCCAACGCGATCAACATTCCGGTGGAAGTTCCGGTGGGCACGCAGGTTGTCGGCGCACCCACGGTGACCTTCACCTACGCCGGATTGGGAACCACCCGCGCGGTGTACGCCCAGGTCGTTAACAACGCCACCGGCCTCGTTCTCGGCAACGTCGTCACACCGCTCGCGGTGACTCTCGATGGGCGCGAGCACACCCAGACCTTCACCTTGTCCGACATCGTCTTCACCTACGATTCAACGCTGGCGGGCGAAGGACTCACCGTGCAGATCACCAGTTCGGCGACGGCGTTCGAGAACCTCACCTCGTTCGGGTTGATGAACATCTCGAACGTCAGCGTGACGATGCCGAACCGGACAACGCCGGTCTAACCGGCGTCCCCATCACTGCCCCGCGAGGATTACTGCGGAAGTGAGATCAGCGCGGCAGGCGGTGACGGCTCTTGCCGGTGGGCCGCTTGTTGCGAAGGGCGCCGCCATCAGCCTCCGGCGCAACATCGGCAGCGGGGGATTCGTCCGCGCGCCGGACAGCCTCGATCTCGGTGACTTCGGTCTCGACGACTTCGGGTGCGGCATCGCTGACCGCTGCCGCGCTGTCAGCCGTTGTTACGTCGTCCTCGGATGATGCATCGACAGCCGTGTCGACAGTCGTGTCGATGGTGTCGTCGATGTTTTCGTCAACATCCTCAACGGGCACCGTCGCCGACTCCGCCGCAGTGACCTCATCGCCGGTCTTTCTGCCGCGCTTCCACGTCCGCGCTTTGACCGCCTTCTCTTCCAGAGGCTTCGCGGGTTTTTCTGCAGCGGGAGGCTTTTCGGCTACGGCCGACAAGTAGTAGGCCGCGATCGCCAGCACCGCGATCGCCGCGGCCGCCCCGTAGACGGCGAACAGCCACGGGCCGGCGGTGTCGCTCGTGATCCAGATCTCCGCGATGGCTGTCAGGATGATCACGACGCCGGCTGCCACATGCAGGACCGCAGACCAGGCACGCAGTCGCAGTGCCAGTTCGGGAGTACCCAACTCCGGCTTGATCGACTGCCGCAGGCTGAGCACAACGGGTATGGCAGCCAAGGCGATCGGCACGCCAGCGGCGACTCGACCGACGGTCGCCAGCGTGCCGGGGAAGTCACCCGTCAGGACCCACCAGCGGGGTAGGACGAATAGGACATAGAGGATGGCGCCGAGCACTGACAGGGCGAGGTGCAGTGTCGTCGCGGCGCGCCGCTGCATACCTCTCCTAGGGATAGGTGCGATCTGAGGTGTGGACAGACACAGTCGTATTCACACCTCGGAAGGGTGGCGGAGGATAGGGGATTTGAACCCCTGAGGGCTATTAACCCAACCCGCGTTCCAGGCGAGCGCCATAGGCCACTAGGCGAATCCTCCGTCGGCAATCGTAGCCGACCGGACGGGTCTGCTGTTTCGGCTGGCTGTCCCGGCCGGGATGGCGGGTATTAGACTCGCGGTGGACCCCGCGCGGCGTCCAACCTGTGAACTCCCCCAGGGCTGGAAGGCAGCAAGGGTCAACGGGCTCTGGCGGGTGCGCGGGGTCCCCTTCTCGCCGGGCCCGGCGAACTCGCGGCGTTGACGAAAGGCTCATGGTGTCGTTTCAGTCCCTGGCCCGTGACGAACTCCAGGCGCAGCATGAACTTGAACTGCGTAACTACGCCGGTCTTCAGGCCAAGACGTTGTCTCTGGACCTCACCCGCGGCAAGCCCTCCGGTGAACAACTCGACCTGTCCAACGCACTGCTGGCTTTACCTGGCAGCGGTGACTACCGCGACGATGAGGGCACCGACACCCGCAACTACGGCGGCCTGCAGGGACTGCCGGGCCTGCGCGCCATTTTCGGTGAACTGCTCGGCATCGGTGTGCCCAACCTGGTCGCCGCGAACAACTCCAGCCTGGAACTGATGCACGACATCGCGGTGTTCTCGATGCTGCACGGCGGTGTCGATTCGCCGAGACCCTGGATTCAGGAACCGGTACTGAAGTTCCTGTGTCCCTCGCCGGGCTATGACCGCCACTTCGCGATCACCGAAAGCCTGGGTATCGAGATGATCGCCGTCCCGATGCGCGACGACGGCCCCGACGTTGACATGATCGAAGAGCTCGTAGCCGCCGACTCCGCGATCAAGGGAATGTGGTGTGTGCCGCTGTACTCCAACCCCACCGGCACCGTCTACTCGTCGGAGGTGGTGCGCCGACTGGTCCAGATGCGAACCGCCGCAACCGATTTCCGGATTTTCTGGGACAACGCGTATGCGGTGCACACTCTCACGCCTGATTTTCCCCGGCAGATTGATGTGTTGGAGTTGGCTGCGGCGGCAGGACACCCGAACCGCCCGCATGTGTTCGCCTCGACGTCCAAGATCACCTTTGCCGGCGCGGGGGTCAGCTTCCTCGGTGGGTCACAGGACAACATCGCCTGGTATCTGAAGCATGTCGCGAAGAAGACGATCGGTCCCGACAAGGTGAACCAACTGCGGCATCTGCGGTACTTCGGCGACGCCGATGGGGTGCGCTCGCTCATGCTGCGCCATCAGAAGGTGCTGGCGCCCAAGTTCGCTTTGGTCCTCGATATTCTCAACCGGCGGCTGGCGGACTCCAAGATCGCCTCCTGGACCGAACCAACGGGCGGCTACTTCATCAGCCTTGACGTGCTGCCGGGGACGGCGAAGCGGACTATCGCGCTGGCCAAGGACGCCGGCATCGCCGTGACGGAGGCCGGAGCGGCGTTCCCGTATCGGAAAGACCCGGAGGACAAGAACATTCGGATCGCGCCAAGTTTCCCGACCATCGCCGAACTGACCGCGGCGATCGACGGCCTGGCTACCTGTGCCCTGCTGGCGGCAACCGAATCGCTGCTGCGCCCGCAAGCCGTCTGATGTTGTCGGTAGCCTGCTGAGGTGGCGCTCTACCGGAAATACCGACCGGCGACCTTTGCCGAGGTGGTCGGCCAGGAGCACGTCACCGAACCACTGTCGACGGCATTGGCGGCCCACCGGATTAACCACGCCTACCTGTTCTCCGGGCCGCGTGGGTGCGGCAAGACATCGTCGGCCCGCATTCTGGCCCGCTCACTGAACTGCGAGCAGGGTCCGACTCCGACGCCGTGCGGGGAGTGCGACTCCTGTGTCGCCCTGGCACCCAATGGCCCCGGCTCGGTCGACGTCGTCGAACTCGACGCCGCCAGCCACGGCGGCGTCAACGACACCCGCGAACTACGCGAGCACGCGTTCTACACCCCGGCCCAATCGCGCTACCGCATCTTCATCATCGACGAAGCGCACATGGTGAGTAAGGAGGGATTCAACGCGCTGCTGAAGATCGTCGAGGAGCCGCCCGAGCACCTGATCTTCGTGTTCGCCACCACCGAACCGGACAAGGTGCTGGCCACCATCCGGTCGCGCACGCATCACTATCCCTTCCGGTTGCTGGCACCCCGAACTATGCGTGGCCTCATCGAGGGCATCCTGGCCTCCGAGGATGTCGAGATCGACGACGCGGTATTCCCACTGGTCATTCGGGCCGGCGGCGGCTCACCTCGGGACACCCTGAGCGTGCTCGACCAACTGCTGGCCGGGGCCGACGGCAACCGGGTGCACTACCCGCAGGCCCTGGCACTGCTGGGAGCCACCGATGTCGCGCTGATCGACGATGCCGTCGACGCACTGGCCGCAGGAGATGCCGCCGCACTATTCGGAGCGGTCGAATCGGTGGTCGATGCCGGGCATGACCCACGCCGGTTCGCCATTGACCTGCTGGAGCGCTTTCGCGATCTCATTGTGCTGCAAGCCGTTCCGGATGCTGCCAGTCGTGGTGTGGTGGATGCACCCGGCGACGTGTTGGACCGGATGCGCGAGCAGATGGTCCGTGTCGGCCCCGCCACACTGGCGCGCTACGCCGAGGTGGTGCACGCCGGGTTGGGCGAGATGCGTGGTGCGACGGCCCCCCGGCTACTGCTCGAGGTGGTCTGCGCACGGCTGCTGATGCCGTCGGCCAGCGACACCGAGGCAGCCCTGCTACAACGGGTTGAGCGCATCGAGACCCGGTTGGATATCTCGATTCCGGCCGGCGAGGCCGCTGTCAGTGCCGCCCCACCGCTTGCCGACAAGCAGTACACCCGAAAGACACCGGCTCTCACGCCACAGACGGCGACACCGGATGCGCCGCCAGCCAGACCGATTTCCGCACCGTCACCGACCCCTGAACCTGAACCCGAACCTGAACCCGGACTGCAGATCGAACCTGAATCCGAACCGCCGCCCCAACCGCCGCTGCCCGCATCGGAGCCGCCCGCACCGGAGCCCGAGCCCGCCACCGCACCCGCCGCCGCGTCGGCAACGTCGGCAACGTCGGCCGGCGGTCCGGCTGAGCCGAGCGCGGCGGACGTTCGCAAAGTGTGGTCAACGGTGCGTGACAAGGTCCGCGAGCGGAGCCGCACCACCGAGGTGATGCTGTCCGGCGCAATCGTTCGGGTGGTGCAGGACGGCACGCTGATCCTGGCCCACGAGTCGGCCCCGCTGGCCAAGCGGCTGTCCGAGCAGCGCAATGCCGATGTCATCCGCGATGCCCTCAAAGACTTGCTCGGGGTGGATTGGCGGGTGCGGTGCGAACTCGGTGTGGGCATGCCGGCGGCGGAAGCGGACGCGGTCGCGCCGGAACCCGAGTCGGACCCTGTCGACGAACGTCGAGCCGAGGAGGACGGCATGATCGCTGAAGTGGGTCGCGACGATGCCGCGCCGCGGCGCGATCCCGAAGAAGCTGCGCTGGAGCTGTTGCAGACCGAACTGGGCGCGCGACGCATCGACGGCTGACTTTCGGCACGTACGCTTGGCCGCGCCGCATCACAGCCCGGATGGACATCGCGACTACCGAGGAGATTGATGGCACAGGTCAGCGCATCGAGCAGCATCCTGATCGACGCCGAGCCCACCGTCGTGTTGGACGCCGTCGCTGACTATCAGACTGTTCGCCCGAAGATCCTGTCCCGGCATTACAGCCAATACCGGGTGTTGGAGGGCGGCCAGGGCCGCGGCACCGTCGCGAGTTGGACACTGCAGGCGACGAAATCGCGGTCGCGCGAGATTCGCGCCACCGTCGATGTCGCGGGGCGCACCGTCATCGAGAAGGACGCCAACTCGACACTGGTCACCAACTGGACGGTGGCTCCGGCCGGTACCGCCGGGTCCAGCGTGACCGTGAAGACCACCTGGACGGGCGCCTCCGGTATCGGCGGTTTCTTCGAGCGCAGCTTCGCACCGGGTGGCCTGCGCAAGATCCAGGCCGAGGTGCTCGCCAACCTCAAGAGAGCGGTCGAGAGTACGAGTGGTTAGGGCCTAGATAGTTCGGGGCGGTTGGGTCGCCAGGAACGCGACCACACCCTGCGCGACGGCGTTCGCGTACTTCTGGCGGCCCTCCTCGCTCTCCATCAAGTTTGAGTCCAGCGGGTTCTTCATATTGCCGAGCTCAACCAGGATCGATGGGTACTGCGCCAGGTTGAGCCCGGCGATATCTGCGCGGGGATTGAGGCCATCGCTGCCGATGTAAGTCGACGGCGGGATGCCCGAGTTGGACAGCTGATCACGCATCATTCGGGCGAATTGAATCGACGGGCCGGCCTGCGCGGCGTTCAGTGGCGGGCTGGAGTAGAGGATGTGGAACCCGCGTCCGGTGGCGGGGCCGCCGTCACCGTGGATCGACACCACCGCGTTGGGCGCCAACGCGTTGGCCATCGCGGCACGCTCGTCTACGCACGGACCCACAGCGTCGTCATTGCCGCGCGACATCGCGGTGCGCACGCCCAGCGCGTTCAGGGCGGCCCGGATCCGCAGCGTGGTGTCCCACGTGAACGTGTGCTCGGCGTAGCCGCTCTCGGTGTTGGTGCCGCTGGCCTGGCAGTCCTTGGTGCCGCCGCGGCCGGTGGGTACCTGGCGGGTCATGGACGCGTCATTGGCACCGTTGTGGCCTGGATCCAGGAACACGATCATGCCCGCGACGCTGCCCGGCACGGCGTGGCTTGCTGGTGCCGTCAGCGAGGATGCGGCGAGTAGCAGTGCGGTGGATGTTGCGGCCACGACACGCATAGGGGGGAACTTCAGCACGGGCGTCACGGTAATCCTCCGGCGTCTAGGCTGGAAAGTCAGCGGCGGCCTGAACGCCAGGCTGCAACGTAGTCGAGACCGAGATGCAAGGAGACCGTCATGCAACCCGGCATAAACCCCGGCGACCCCGGTGATTTGGGGGCTTTCGGCAGTCAGGCTCAGCAGGCTCAGCAGGCGCAGCAAGCCCAGCAGGCTCTGGGCAATCTTCAGGCGGCGCTGGCCCAGGCCCAGCACATGCAGCAGCACCTGCTCGTGGCCCAGCAGCAGATCGCCGAAACCGAGGTGCAGGGCCAGGCCGGCGGCGGGTTGGTCGAGGTCACGCTCAACGGCCAGGGCAAGGTGGTTGCGGTGCGCATCGACCCGAGCGTCGTCGACCCCAATGACGTGGAGACGCTGCAGGACTTGGTCATCGGAGCACTCGATGACGCCGCAGAGAACATGCGTGACACGGTGAAGACGATCCTCGGACCACTGGCGGCAGCCACCGGGCAACAGCTGCCGGGGTCCTGACTTGTTGCGTCATGTTTGAGGGTCCCGTCCAGGATCTCATCGACGAGTTCGGCAAGCTGCCGGGCATCGGGCCGAAGAGCGCGCAACGGATCGCCTTCCACCTGCTCTCGGTCGAACCGCCGGATATCGACCGGCTCACCGCGGTGTTGTCACGGGTACGCGATGGTGTGCAGTTCTGCGAGGTGTGCGGCAACGTCTCGGAAGCCGAGCGGTGCCGGATCTGCGCCGACTCGCGCCGCGACGGTACCCAGGTGTGTGTCGTCGAGGAACCCAAGGATGTGCAGGCCGTCGAGCGCACCCGGGAGTTCCGTGGCCGCTACCACGTCCTCGGTGGAGCACTGGACCCGCTGTCCGGAATCGGCCCGGACCAATTGCGAATCCGCCAGTTGCTCAACCGGATTGGCGAACGGGTCGACGGAGTCGACATCACCGAGGTGATCATCGCGACCGACCCCAACACCGAGGGCGAGGCCACAGCCACCTATCTTCTGCGCATCCTGCGCGACATCCCGGGTCTGACCGTCAGCCGCATTGCGTCCGGGCTGCCGATGGGCGGTGACCTCGAGTTCGCTGACGAATTGACATTGGGCCGTGCGCTCGCCGGCCGCCGCGCGATGGTTTGACCGGATCAGACCACTGTCTTTCGCTCCACGGGGCGGTGGGTCGTAATAGTGTTCAACAGATGTACCTCACAGAGATTGTGATGAAGCGAGGGGTACGCGTCGCGCCGGGGGCGCGGTGGCTGTGGGTCGGCGTCCTCACCGCCGCACTCGGTGGGACTGCGTTGATTGGCGGCGCCGGCGATGCCGCGGCTGCCCCCCGACCTGATGGATCGGATGTATCCGCCGCGACTGAAGCTGCCGGAACTTCGGTATCCCCCGCGGCCCACGGCGCAAGGGCCACACCGGCGCGCCCGGCACCGTCGGTGAATCGGGTCAACCGGGCGCTGGCAGGAGAAGCGGCCAGGCCTGCCGCACTGCACCGGTCGGCCGCGCTGCGGCGCGCGCTGTCGATGACTGTCGCGACGGCTGCGACCGGAACCGATTCGTTTCCAACGGGTCTCACCGCCGTCTTCGCCCCGGGCCCGATACGGTCCGCCATTCTTGCGGTGCAGGCCCTCACGTACGGCTATCCGCTGCTCGAGTTCGAGAGATTCAGGTCCGAGACGCCGGGACTGAACATCATCAGATCCCAGACCGGTTTCGCGGCACCGGACGTGGTGCCCATCTGGCGCCCTAACACCGATACCCTCTACTCCCGCGCGACACTGGATCTGAGTGGCGGGCCGGTGGTGTTGTCCATCCCAGACATGGGAGACCGCTACTTCAGCTTTCAACTCAACGACCCCTATACCAACGCGATCTCCTACATCGGCACCCGCACAACGGGTTCCGGTCCCGGCCGGTACGCCATCACCTGGGACGGCGGACCCCAGGTCGCCGTCGAGGGCGCCCAAACGGTGACCGTGCCCTACCGCAACATCGTGCTACTCGGTCGCACACTCGCCGGCGACGCGGCCGACCAGCGGCAGGCCATCGCACTGATGGATCAGTACAGCCTGACGCCCTCCGGCCCCACCGGCAGCCCGCCCCCCCAGACCCCGATGCCCTCCGGACTGGCCATGCTGGACGCGATCAGCGCCGCCATGGAACTCAACCCGCCGCCGGGAAGCGATGCCGCTGTATTGCAGGCGATCGCGCGGATCGGCGTCGGCCCGGGGCTGCGGGTCGCCGATTCCGGCCTTGGTCCGTTGGCGAGAATCGCCGTGGATTTGGCCGTGCGCGCCGGGTTTGCGGCGGCTTCGTTTCGGACGGCGAGCAACCAGTACCTGGCGGCTCTCGGGAATCACGGGTGGGCGGCACCGCCATCCGCGATCGGCAACTACGGCACCGACTACAAGTTGCGCGCCGGGGTGTTCTTCGTAGGGCCCTGGGCGAACATTCGTGACGAGGCCATCTATCTCGGCGGTCTGCTTGATCAAACCCTGCGCCCCTTGAATGGGTGCAACAGCTACCAGATCTACTTCGCGCCAGGACAAGAACCGCCGACTGACGCGTTCTGGTCAGTCACCGTCTATGACCCCGATGGCAGCCTGGTGGCCAATCCGATCAACCGTTACAGCGTGAGCAGCAGCCGACCCGACGAGTTGGTGCGTAGGCCGGATGGTTCAGTCGTGATCGTCCTGTCCCGGGACGATCCAGGCGACACCACTGTTAATTGGCTGCCGGTTCCCCGCGGCAGCTTCAGCGCCTACATGCGGCTGTACCTGCCACATGAGCCAGCACTGGACGGTCGTTGGCAGCCGCCGCCCATCGCTCGGCTCTAGTCACCGTCGGCGACCTTGAATTCGCCGACGAACTGACCCTGGGCCGGGCACTGTCCGGGCGCCGCGCGATGGTCTTAGTGGCGCTTAGCTGGCCAGGGATGTCTGCGCGGCCACGATGCCGTTGACGGCGGCGTGGCCTGCAGCGCCGAACGAGGTCACGACCCGCTCAACCCCGCTAAAGTGGCGTTGATGGTGTTTGCTGAGGTACAGTCCGGCGACCGTAGTCAATTGTGGTTAATTAGCTTGACCGTGTTCGCACCGAAGCCGCAGACCACCGATGTAAGGACAATTATGACCTCGCCCACTACCCCCGCCCGCCGTACCGCCATCGCCGCAGTCGCCGCGGGTGTGTGCGCAGCAGCCCTG
>Ga0209298_10000496_pt1 | contig 26310 bp, 32 predicted proteins | sample S_140806_EF_Meta_FD_187325 | JGI IMG/M metagenome (GOLD analysis project Ga0209298, IMG submission 187325) | Freshwater microbial communities from Lake Simoncouche, Canada to study carbon cycling - S_140806_EF_MetaG (SPAdes) (version 2) | ecosystem: Environmental > Aquatic > Freshwater > Lake ... | reverse complement strand
CAAGCATTCCGCCAGGGCGTCGAGCGCGGGTCCGGCGTGGTCCGCGACGTGGCGGCAAGCCTGGAATGCGCCAGGCGCCTGGCAGATAAGGGCGTGGATGCCGGCAAAGTGCTGGAGCTGGCAGTCCAGGCGACCATCGACAACCGGAAAAACCGCAAGGATCCACCGATGACGCTGGACCAAGTGGCAAAGTGGGGCGGATTAGAGTGAATTTACAAAAGCCAATCGAACGTTTGGCCTTTGCAACCGGCCAGGGGGTGCGTTTTTGCGCGATGCAACAAAAACAGGCTTTGGGGGTCCCCCCCATTGACTTAACTGTACGGGGCGATCGCTCTAGATTTTTCAACTTTTTTGGGTATAAAAAATGGGTCCATGGTTAATCGGGTTTGTGGGGCTGATTTACCTGGTTGTGGCGATAACGTTCGCTCGACAGGCAACACTTGGCCAGGCAATCATGTTTTTTGGGTTTGCGATCAGCAATATTGGCATGGTGCTGACGGCAATCGGGAAATGATTATGGATGCCCGTCGGTCTTTTTCTTCTTTTTGCGACGCTTTCGGCGATCTTCTTTGCCATCTTGCGCCTCTTGCCAATGGAGAATGCGATGGCAGTTAGCACAAAGCGGAATGCACTTTTTAATTTCTTCCATGGCGCGCTTGTACGAGCTATTTTGCGCCAATTCGTTTACGGAAAACTTTGGCTCCGTGCGAATGACATGGTGAAAGTCAATAACGGCCGGGTGAGAGAATCCGCAAAACGTACAATCTTGCGTCGCCTTAAACTCCATCCACAGTTGACGGTAATCCCGTTTATTTTTAATGGTAGTTTTTTGGTGCTTTTCTTTATTCCGCTGATACCAGCGCTTATTTGCCTCTTTGTTCTTTTCTCTGCGGACTGCGAGATCCTTATAAGGCATTTATTTAATCCTCTTTCTCCAGTAAAGACTATGCACCCAGGCCCATGGACTGCTGGGTTCGAACAATTGATAACCCCGTTTAATCAAGCTATTGGAGCTGGGCGGGTTAGCGGTAGTGTCGCTAATAACCCAGGTGAAATTTTTACGCTTGGCGTATTTCTCCCGGATGGTAATCATGCGTTTTTGTAACCCCTTGCCGCGATATGCCGGGATAACGCCGGATCTTGCCAGGTATGCCGTGTCCGCCCACTTGCGCGATGGCGATAAAACACAAAACGCGACGGGGGTATCTCCATCAAACCCGACCCACCAAACGGCAGTCTTTGAAGTGCAAAGCTTATCGTGGGGCAAACAAGTTTTCTGCAAGCGCACCAACATGGGCTTGCTATCGGTAGTAACTTTTATTTGCTTGAAATAAACCATAAACATAAAATACATTGAAAAGGTAACTGGAATATGAATTTAGACGAGAAATACTGGGAAACCAGGTGCGAATTTTGGTGTGCCAATTACCTAGAACTAGCCCAGGCAGTAGGAAGGCTGATTATTTACGCAGATCGCGTCGATGATTATGGTGAACTTAAATATGAAGTTGAGCGAGTAAAGAAACTTTTAATAAAGGATGCGTATGGACCAGGCAAACAATAATCAAATCGGCGGCACCCATTACACCAGCAAAGCAATTCAACCCTGGGACTATATCGTGGCCAATGAACTTGGCTACCTAGAGGGTAATGTCGTCAAATACGTGTCGCGCTGGCGCGCAAAGGGCGGCATCGAGGATCTTAGGAAGGCTCGCCACTACTTGGACAAGCTTATCGAGGTAAATCTTAGATGATCTGCCAATTTTGCGTTGACGATACCGGATATTACTTCTCAAAAACAGAGGTCTTAGAGACAAGGCAATACCTGGACCCGGCAACCGATATGCTTTATAACCAACGACGCCGGCAATGCTTGTCATGCGATACGCGTTTTACAACGGTGGAGAGGATGGTAGAAGATGACTAAGCTAACCGTGCGCCAGGCACGTGCCTTACTGACGTCCCCGGAGAACCAGGAGAAGGTATCGACCGAATTGGGCCACATTGCCCAGGCGGATATAACGGACGTGATCTCCTGGACCGGTGACGTAGCCGTACTTAACTCCAGCGATACCCTGGCCCCGCACGTACGTAAAGCCATCAAGAAGGTCAAGATCACGCCTGGCAAGTATGGCAACGCAATCGAGGTAGAGATGCACGACAAACTGGGCGCGTTGCGTATGCTGGCCCGCGCGACAGGCATGATGGACCAAACTCCGGAAGAAAGTAATCGCCCGACAATGATCGGAATTAAATTGAATTTATCAAAAGTGGAAGAGGTAATCTATGCCAAGGAAAATGGGCGCGACGGGTCGGAACCGACAGACGGGGAATGAATTAGATGCGCTGGGGGATCTTAGCCTGGACTTCTCGACAAGTCCAACGACTTCAAAATTTTTATCTGACGATTCTTTTTTTCGCGGTCTTATGGGACCGGTCGGCTCCGGGAAGTCGTACGGATGCGCGGCGGAAATACTCTTGCGCGCGGTGCGGCAAGCGCCTTCCCCGGTGGATAATGTTCGTTACACTCGGTTTGTGGTCATTCGAAATACCTACGGGGAACTTCGGACCACGACGATTCGAACCTGGCTTGAAATATTCCCGGAGCATATTTGGGGTCCGATTCGCTGGTCCCCGCCGATTACTCACCATCTGCAACTGCCCACTAGAGACGGAGTGCCAGGATTAGATTGTGAAGTAATCTTCCTGGCCCTGGACGATACCAAGTCGGTACGTAAACTCTTGTCCCTGGAAGTGACTGGCGGCTGGTGTAACGAGGCGCGCGAATTGCCGCTTGCCGTGATCCATGGATTGACGGCCCGTGTAGGACGATACCCTAGCAAAACTCACGGCGGTTGCACCTGGCGCGGGATATGGGCCGACACAAACCCGCCCGATGATGACGGCTGGTGGTATCGCCTGGCCGAGAAAGAACCGGTCAAGGGTAAATACAAGTGGAATTTTTATACCCAACCAGGTGGCATGATCGAGGTCCCGGCCGATACTTCGGGTGCGATCTACGCGGCCGGTAAGCATTGGCTTGATAACCCGAACGCGGAAAACGTACGCAATTTGCCGATTGGCTACTATGAGCAACAGTTAGGTGGCAAGAACCTGGACTGGATCCGTTGCTACGTGGGCGCGCAATACGTGTATGTCCAGGAAGGTAAAGCAGTATGGGCCGAGTATGACGATTCCACAATGACGGACGATACCCTGGTCTATACCCCGGAATTACCATTGCTAATCGGATGCGACTTCGGTTTAACTCCCGCGGCGGTAATTGGACAACGTTTGCCGTCCGGCGCCTGGCACATCCTGGAAGAGATTGTCACCGAGGATATGGGCCTACAAAGGTTTGGACAAATGCTTTTGCAACAACTCAACATGAAGTATCCGAAGGCCGAGGTAATCTTGACGGGCGATCCGGCCGGCCAGGCTCGCGATCCAATCTTCGAAACAACGGCATTCGATCACTTGCGGACCCTAGGCTTTAGCAAGGTCCAACCCGCGCCGACCAATGACTTTGGAGTACGTCGTGAAGCTGGCGCCGCGCCCATGATACGGCTGATCGATCGAAAACCGGGTCTGAGAGTGGCGCGCACGTGTCCAAAATTACGGAAGGCGCTTGCTGGTGGCTACCATTTTAAACGAGTGGGCATACCAGGTGAAGAAAGATTTAGGGATGCACCGAATAAAAACCAGCATTCGCACGTCGGGGACGCGTTTTCTTATCTCATGCTAGGGGGCGGGGAGTATAAACGCCTGACCAGGAGTAGCTCTTCATCCGGTTATGGCCAACAATACACGGCTGAGTTTGATTTTGATATCCTATGATCGATACGACTAACTTCACTTCTAAGGTGCGGCTACCGGAAGGGGGAAAACTTGTCCCATTTTTCTACGGTCACGTCGCTTTGATGAATCTTAACGAGCATGATCTCGATGCCAGGGCGCATATTCCTGATTGGCTGGACCGATTAAAGCACCAAACCAGCATGGGGCCAGCATTTACCGGACTGTATTACGGCAAACCGATGCTTTCTTTTGGAATTATTCCTATTTGGCCAGGGTTAGCAGAGGCCTGGATGGTCCCCGATAAGGATATTGATACCGTGACGATACCGTTATGCCGTTGTGCCAGGCAATTTTTTGATTGGGCTGAAACCACTATGCAACTACGGCGCATTCAAATCATCGTGCGTTCGTCAAATGTACGCGCGACAAAATGGGCAGAGTTCTTATACTTCGAAAAGGAATCCGAGATGAGAGGCTTTGGCCCTACCGGTGAATCGCATTTTATGTATAGGAGATTAAATCATGGGCGGAATATTTAGTGGGCCAAGCTCGCCACCACCAGCACCACCACCAGCACCACCACCACCACCGGCACCGGCACCGGCTCCAGCGGCACCGGAACCAGTAAAGGCAACTACCGAGGAAAACAAACTGGCATCAAATACTCGCGCACGTCGCCGTATGGGTACCAGGCTTTTGTTTAATGCGGACCGTTCGGCTGGTCTTGGTCAAAATCAAATGACATTGGGTGGCGACGCTGGCCCAGGTCAAAACACTTTAGCGTAAGGAGAAAATTATGGGCGGACTATTTAGCTCACCATCAATACCAGCACCACAACCGGCACCGGCTCCTGATCCAGCGATTGCGGCCAATCAGCAAAAACAAGAGGAGCGTCTTACGGCACAAGAAAAAGCCCAGCAACAACGTCTCCAAGCTACCAAGCGCGCCCGTCAAACTGGCGGGATGCGTTTATTATTTAGCCAGCAACGCGAAAATCCAGCTCTTGGCATCGTGCCGGATACACTTGGATCAGGTGGCACCAACACAACTGGCGGAATGTAATCATGCCCGAAGTCTATGACAAGAAGGGCAACGTCCTAAAGAAATTTGCGTATACAAAGGCCGGTATGGTCGCGGCCCGCAACTATGCCAAGGAAGTTAAAGGCCGTGTAGAGGTCGAGCATAAGAGCGAGATGGCCAACAAGATGAAACGTAAAAAAGAGTATATGTAATGAAAAAAATGCCCGTAGCACACGTACTAAAGCGCGCCGAATTAGCTGATTCGCGTAAAGATTTATGGCGTTCGATCTACGAAGAGTGCTATGAGTTTGCTTTACCCCAGCGTAATCTCTACTCCGGGCAGTATGAAGGCAAAACTCCTGGTCAACATAAGCGCGCCCGCGTGTTTGATTCAACTGCAATCAATTCGACCCAGCGTTTTGCTAACCGTATTCAGTCGGGCCTCTTCCCGCCGTACCGTAAATGGATGCAACTGACCCCAGGGTCCAGCATTCCGAAGGACAAGCGCAAGGATATTGCCGATGCCCTGGATATTTACTCTGATAAATTCTTTGAAGTCTTGCGGCAAACCAACTTTGACCTGGCAATCTCGGAAATGCTCCTGGATATGGCCGTAGGTACTGGCGTTTTGCTTATCATGCCAGGCGATAAAGACACCCCGATTCGTTTTACTGCGGTGCCGCAATACCTAGTCTCATTTGAAGAGGGTCAGCACGGCACGGTTGACAACGTTTATCGTAAGTTACGCGTTAAGGGTGAGGCGATCACCACGCAATGGAAAGACGCCAAGATCCCGCCGGACCTACAAATCAAGATTGATCGTAAACCGGAAGAAGAAATTGATCTCCTGGAAGCCACGATCTACAACTATCAAACTGGAGCAGTTTGTTATTACGTTGTTGAACCTAAAGGCAAGAACGAGATCGTTTATCGCGAGCTAAAAAAGAGTTCTCCCTGGGTGGTAGGCCGTTACATGAAGGTGGCCGGTGAGGTTTATGGCCGCGGACCCCTGGTCAACGCATTACCTGACATCAAAACACTTAACAAAGTTAAAGAATTACTCTTAAAAAACGCGTCGATCTCCGTTGCCGGTGTATATACGGCCGCAGATGATGGCGTATTGAACCCGGCGACAGTTAGAATTGCTCCTGGAGCGATCATTCCGGTGGCCCGTAACGGTGGCCCCCAGGGCGAGAGCTTGCGCCCATTGAGATCCGGTGGTGACTTTAACGTGTCCCAGCTTGTTATCAACGATCTGAGTAACGCCATTAAAAAAATGTTGTTAGATGACACCTTGCCGCCGGATACCATGAGCGCACGGTCCGCAACCGAAGTCGCGGAGCGCATGAAAGAGTTATCTCAAAACATTGGCCCAGCTTATGGCCGTCTCATTACCGAAGTCATGCAACCTATCGTGCGTCGCACCATGGAAGTCATGGATGAGATGGGTTTAATTGATTTCCCATTGCGCGTAGATGGCGCAGAAGTTAAGGTAGTGCCTACTGGATCATTGGCCCAGGCTCAGAATATGCAAGAAGTTAATGACGTATTGCAATTCGTCCAGGTCGCTGGCCAAGTAGGTCTTGGCGCCCAGCTGGCAATCAACCAGGAAGAGCTGGCAGATTACTTGGCCGATCGCCTGGGAGTGCCAAGCTATTTGATTAACTCAAAAGAGCAACGCCAGGCAATTATGGCGCAAATGGCCCAGGCCGCACAAATGGCCCAGGCCGCCCAGGCGCCAGCTGGTACCGAACAACCACAAGCACAACAGGTTTAAAACATGATGATGGAAGAAGGATGGGAAGGACTCCGCCCAGCGGAGATCAAGCAAAAAGGCCCTGGTGATAATGAGATTGATCTCCTTGTCACCCGTGTCTTTTCTACCGATGATGGCGTAAAGCTCTTGGAATGGCTAAGAGCTACAACCATCGAACAGCCGACCTGGTATCCGGGCGAGGACCCATCCCATGGGTTTGCCCGCGAGGGTCAAAACTCCCTGGTCCGGGAATTAGAGCGGCGAATTAAACGAGCGAGGTCTTAAACATGAGCGATACCGATAACTTGACCGCTGAAACTAGCGATAACCAAGCCGGAAACAACGCAACAAGCAACACTAAGGACGATTCAGGTAGCTTACTGAACGTTAAACCAGCTGAAAAATCAACCGCCAAAATGGATGATCTATCTGCGCCGCACCTTGAAGTAGATCCAAACGACAAAGCCCAGGAAGTAGATAGCGCTGAAGAGCTAGATTTTGTTCGCCCGGAATTTTTCCCTGAAAATTTTTGGGATGAAGAATCCGGCCCGGACGTTGAGGGTCTAGCCAAAGCGTACTCTGAATTACGCGCCAAAATGTCAGCTGGTAAACACAAGGCCCCAAAAGATGGTAAGTATGAGATTACCAGCTTGAAGGATCGTGGCGTTACAGATGACGATCCTATGCTTAAAGACTTTGTAGGCCTGGCAAAAGAGCAAGGGTTAAGCCAGGAGCAGTTTGACCAAATGATTGATCTCTATACCGGCCACATGGGCATGATGGAAGATCAAATCAAAACCAGTCGCGATGCAGAAATGAAAAAGCTAGGCCGCAATGCGGACAAGATTGTTCAATCTACCGAGCAATGGTTAACCAAAATGCAAACTTCAGGCACTTTAAACCAGGATGAAATCGAAGCTATTGGGCGCGCCAGCAACAATGCGTCTTTTATCTCCGCATTGCATAAGATCCGTGGCTCCTATATGGAGACGGACATCCCTGGACTTGAAATGCAAGAAAATCAAAAGGTAAGCTTGAATGACGTTCAGTCAATGATGGCCGATCCGAAGTATGGAAAAGATCCGTCCTACACCAAAAAAGTGGAAGATATGGTCTATTCTATGTATGGAGAGGGAAGCCGTTAGACTTCCCAGTCATGGTAAAAAAGAGCGCGAAGCTTGTTGCAACGCGCTCTTTTTTTATTTATAGTGTTACGTAATGGATAACCGCAAGGCCCGTTGATCTACGCGTAGCGACCCGCATCGGATAATCGCAAAGCAAAAAGAGTAGTTTTTAACTTTTTAAACTTTGATAATGAAAGGAAGTCGAGATGAGTATCCAAATCTCTAATGCTTTCGTCACGTTATTCGATAGCGAAGTAAAACAGGCTTATCAAGCGCAACGCGCTTTAGCTGGTTTAGCTCGCGAGCGTACCAACGTTGAAGGCTCAACTGTAAAATTCCCAAAAATTGGTAAGGGATCTGCATCTGTTCGTGTACCACAAACTGACGTAGTACCTTTAAACGTTTCCTATTCCCAGGTAACTGCCACTATGACTGACTATATCGCCGCAGAATATAGCGATATTTTCCATCAGCAACGTGTTAACTTTAATGAGCGTCAAGAGCTTGTTCAGGTTGTATCCGGTGCTATTGGCCGTCGTATGGACCAAGTAATTATTGATGCACTAATCGCCGCATCCAGCACCGGTACAGTCGCTAAGACTATTGCCGATGACGGTTCGACTGGTTCAGCATCAAACTTAAACGTTGGTAAACTTCGCGCCGCCAAGAAAGCTTTGGACGCAAAGAATGTACCAATGGAAGGCCGTACAATTGTTCTCCATGCAAACAACTTGTCTGCTCTGTTAGGTCTAACATCCGTGACCAGCTCTGACTTTAATACAGTTAAAGCTTTGGTAACTGGTGAAGTAGATACCTTCTTGGGCTTTAAGTTTGTGACCCTGGGTGATCGCGATGAAGGCGGCTTGCCACTTTCATCTTCTGATCGTACTGTATTCGCATTCCATCGCGATGCAGTAGGCATGGCAATTGGTCTCAATCAAACTAGCCGTGTTGATTATATTGCTGAGAAAACTTCTTTCTTAGTAGCATCTATGTTCAGCGCTGGTTCAGTAGCAATTGATTCTGACGGCATTGTTAAAATCACTTGCACCGAATAAGGAGACTAGATCATGGCATTCACAAGAGACAATTTTGGTCCAGTAGGTAACGTATCAAAAAGAGGTAACTCTCCAATTATGTGGGGTTACAAAACTACCGATACAATCGCTGACGTAAACACAGAAGGTTACTTTAATTCAGTAACCGACGTGGTAAGCGTAGGCGATTTAATTTATTGCGTTACATCAACTGGTAGCACCGCAGTAGGCACTTTAGTTTATGTATTGACTAATACTAGCGCTGGTGTGGTTGACGTAAATGATGGTACAACACTATCAAATACTGATTCCGACTAAGTAGTAGGAATAAATCCAGGCGAGTTTTCTCGCCTGGATTTTCATCATTAAAGGATTTCTATGGCGTCGGGTGATACAAAACTATCAATATGTTCTGATGCTCTAATTTATCTAGGGCAAAAACCACTAACGTCATTTTCTGAAGTATCTGATTCATCGCAGATCTGCGACCGTCTATATGACGACATCCGGGATATGGTCATTTGTATGTACCCCTGGAGTTTTTCATTTAAGAAAACCCAATTAGCTCGCCTGGTAGATACCCCAGCATTTGGCTGGAAATACTTGTACCAGTTACCAGGTGATCGTCTTGCTGGAGTACGTGCCGTATATGCGGACGACACAGTAAATTATCCATCTACCGTAGAGTTTGACGTTCAGCAAGATAAGTTAATGACCAACATTGAAGAGGCTTGGGTCGATTACCAGTACCGTACGCCTGAAAGCGAAATGCCTTCATATTTTGTCAATTTCTTAAAGTACGTCCTGGCGGCCAATTTTGCACAAATGGTAACTGACCAGCTGACAAAAGCCGAATACTACCAGCGCCTTGCGTTCGGACTACCGGAAGAGAACATGCGCGGCGGGTACTTCCGCCAGGTAATGTCAATTGACGCACAAAGCCGTCCGTCCGTGACCTTAGATCACCAGGACGCATTCCCACTTATCAATGTACGGTTTGGATAATGCCACGTTCAGTTTTAATTCAAACCAATTTTGTAGTGGGAGAATTGGACCCGCTACTGCGCGGCCGCATTGACTTAAACCAGTATTACAACGCATTACAAAAAGCAACTAACGTAGTTATTCAACCCCAGGGCGGCGCACGTCGTCGCGAAGGATTGCAATATATTGACACTTTGCCGGCCAACCTGGCAAGCCAGGCCGTTCGTTTAGTGCCGTTTCAGTTTAGCGTCAATGATTCATATATGTTTGCAATCGTGCCTGGGCGCGTTTATATTTATAAGAATAAAGCCCTGATTACTAATATCAATGGATCAGGTAATAGTTACCTGGCCGTTGCCGCGTTTACTGCCGCAATCATTCCAGGACTAAAAATTACGCAATCAGCTGATACGATTATTTTCGTCCAGGAAGATCTTGCTCCAACTAAGTTTGTTCGCGGCGGAACCGATGCCAGCTGGACCGTCTCAACAATTACATTTGAAGAGATCCCTTCGTATGCCTATACGCTAACCGTGACCACTCCAAGCGCCGGCACCCTAACACCATCCGGAACAAGCGGAAACATTACATTAACATCCGCATCATCTTTTTTTGCCGGCACCGATGTCGGCCAATACATCAACGCAGAACCCCAGGGCCGGGCAAAGATTGTCCAATACATTAGCGGCACAGTAGTTAAAGCAATTATAGAGATTCCATTTTTTGATACCACCGCCATCGCCCAGGGTAACTGGGAGATCGAGCGCGGATACGAGCCATCCTGGAGCGCTGGCCGTGGATGGCCCAGGGCAGTAACTTTTCACGAAGGACGCTTATTCTTTGCTGGTGCCAAGTCCAGGCCGACTACGGTTTGGGGATCGCGCGTCTCTGATTTCTTTAACTTCCAATATGGCGAAGGATTGGATGATGAGGCCGTAGAGGCGACAATTGATACGTCACAACTGAACACTATTACCGATATTTATTCAGGCCGTGACTTGCAGATCTTTAGTATTGGCGGCGAGTTTTATGTCCCCCAGGCAACCTTAGAACCAATTACACCGACTAATTTTATTATTCGTACGTCAACTAAGATTGGCTCAAAGAATAATTTTCCGGTTATTGGTTTAGATTCAGGAACCCTATTCCTACAACGCCAGGGCAAATCAGTTAACGAGCTATTGTTTACCGATACTGAGGCGACCTATATTGCCAACAACGTAACCTTGCTATCAGGACACCTGGTAAAAAACCCGGTGGACATGGCCCTTAATCGTGCAACATCAACCGACGATACTGATCGGCTATACGTAGTAAACGGCGATGATGGCACGATTATGAATATCTCATTACTTAGATCGCAAAGTGTAATCGCGCCATCTGAGCTAATAACAGACGGGTTATTTAAAGCCGTATCTGTTGATGTAAATACGGTTTACGTTATTGTGGCTAGAGTAGTTAATAGCGCAACCGCATATTACGTTGAAGTGTTTAATCGCGATCTAACTACTGATTGCGCTAAGTATGCCAGCTCCGGGGCCGCATCAGCATCAATGGCGCACCTGGTAGGCAAGACAGTTAAAACAATTCGCGACGGCATCCTGGAAGCTGATAAGACAGTACCAGGCGGCGGAACAGTAACTTTTTCAACCGCGGCGTCATCTTCCTGGCAAGTGGGTTTAAATTACAACATTAACCTAAAGACAATGCCAGTCGAAGCAAAGATGGCATCCGGTAATATTCGTGGCTTTAAAAAACGCATGATAGAGATTAATGCCGACGTTTATAAAACCCAGTCAATGACTATCAACGACAATCCAATTCAGTTTAGACAATTTGGTGCAAGCGTCCTGGATACTGCAATTCAAGAATATACCGGCGTTAAGAAAGCTGGACCATTGCTAGGTTTTGATAAAGAGGGAACAATAACGGTAACGCAAGGAGAACCGTTAAAGTTTAATTTGCTCAACATGGAATTTAAAGTTTCGATAGGACAATAATTATGGCCGCCGTCGCAATCGCCGCAATGCTGGTATCCGCCTATGGGCAATATGAACAGGGCAAAACTCAGCAAAAAATTTACAACGCCCAGGCTGAACAGGCTAACATCCAGGCTGGTTTTCAAGCACAACAAGCTGAAATGCAAGGGCGTACCGAGGCAATTCGCGCCCGCCAGGAAGGCGTTAAAACACTTGTAAACATTAATCGCACACTCTCAACTGTAAGAGCGAGAGCTGGTGCCGGTGCAATTGATCCATTTAGCGGATCAGCTGGATCATTACAAACTTACGCATTACGCGAAGGTTATACCGATTTTGATTTATCCCAGGAAAATGCAAAATTAGCATCTTCATCTGCTGGATTCCAGGCCAACGTTTATAGATATTCCGGATCGGCAAACGCAGACATTTTACGCGCATCAGGAGCGGCGGCAAAACAAGCTGGCTTGTACCAGGCAATTGGCACGGTTGGCCAGGCCGCGGCGTATTCTTCAATGTCTGGCAGAAGTTCGCCGGCCCCAGTAACAGATAAGAGTACGTAATTATGGCAGAGAGACTTCCAAGGTATCAATCAACAGGCGTCGCAATTGACCCATTTAGGCCAGCTCAAATGCCTGGCGTGGAATATGTCCCGATTATGCGCGAAAGCCGAAACCTGGCTGAATCGCAACAACGCTCGCTTGATGCGGTAATTAAATATGCCGGCAAGATTGGTATGGAACAAGCCGAGGAACAAGGTCGCGCGTCAGTAGATACGGCAGAAAAAGCAAAACAAGTATTGCAATCTACAAAAGAAAGTGGAATGCCGCGCTCTGCTTTTGACAAAGCCGCATACGATCAAGCTAATGAATTGGTTATTTTGCAACTGCAAAACGATGGCCGTCGTCTTGTTAGCGAAAAAATCCAGGCCTATAAGAATGACCCCAATGCCGATCCAATTCAATTTATAGCGGATACGGCTGGTGTAAGAGATGGCCTGGAATCGGTAGTAGATTTAGTAGATCCTAAATATCGTGGCCGCATAGCTGGCGATTTAGATCGCATGAAAAATGTTGGTTTCTTGGAAATTTCAGAAAAGCATAACGATCGTGTAGCACAACAATTAAAAGCAACAACCCTGGCCGGATTAGATCAACGTGGCCAGGACGCAATTCGTATCATGTCAAGCGGAGTTAACGGCTCAGAGGCAATGCTATTTCAGGAATTACAAGCTCTAAAACAATTTGCAATTGGCGGTGGTTTTGGTCCAGTAGAAGTAGAGCGTCAAATGCAAAGCGTTGCAGAGCAAGCTCACATGGCGCGATTTAGAAGAGAATATGAAAAGTCTCCTAACAAAGCCGCATTCTTAAAACAAGTCAAGGCCGACCTGGGCCGTGGTCCTATTGGCGATCTATACGACAAAGAAGGTAATCCATTAAAGCAAGATCGCGTTACTCGCGGCATTGATGTAAACAGAATGGGAGCCCTGGTCAATGAGATTGAGGCGGATCTACGCTCCAGGGACGCACAGTTTAGAGCGTTGCGTACAGAGTTAAAGACGGACGTAAGCGAATCATTACGCATTATTACTCTTGGCCAGGTACCAAGCGAAGGCGTAGTCAATGAAATAATGGGCCGCGCCCGTAGCCTGGGATTACCGGCAAATGATCCAACTATGCGCCAGGTTAATTACCTAAGTGTATTGCGTCAAAACTCTATTGGATTTAATAAAATGTCACCCATGCAATTGGGCGACTGGGTTCGCGATGCACAGTCAAAAACAACTGGTGGCGCGTCTCTTGAACAAGCAATGCTGATTGATGTAGCTCAAAAATCATTAAGCCATAAAACATCTATGCTGGAAAAAGATCCGGTTAGCTACATGAATCAAACTGGATTTACCGAAGTTAAGACGCTTAATTTTGCCGCGGCCCCAGTAGATCTGACAAAACAAATTAGCGAGCGCATTACGCAATCTAAAACTTTTGCGGCAAACATGAGCATAACGCCCAAATACTTCTCCCAGGATGAAGCTGGCGCATTAACTACATTTTTGCAAAGCGCTAGTCCTGACCAGCAAATTGCATTGCTTGGTGTAATGAATCAAGGATTCGGAAAAGATTCAAGAAATGCTATGGGCGAGATCTCTAAGTTTGCGCCGGAGTTTGCTCATGCTGGTGGATTAGTTATTGCCGGTGCCAACAAGCAAACCGTGTACGATTCATTAAATGGTATGAAGCAACTTCAAGCCGGCAATAAACCATTCGAAGGATCGGGCGATGCCATGGCCAAGAAAAGCGTTATTGCTGACCAATTAGGTAGCGCCTATGCTTTTGCACCTAAGACACGCTCTGCAATTATTTCAACGGCTGATAATATTTACACTCAGCGCGCTATTGTTGCCGGTAAAACTGTATTTGATGATGATATGTATAAGCAAGCATTCCAGGAAGCATCCGGAATGACAGTCGCTAAAAATGGCAAACCCTATGGCGGCATCATTGAGTATCAAGGTACACGCATTCCAATTCCAGGCAACGTTGCCCAGGACAGTTTTAAAGACATCATTAAGCGCGCAACGTATGATGATTTTGCCGCAGTATCTAATGGTTTGCCCGAAGATGACCAGGGCAGAAAGTTTACTATTGAGCGCTTACGTAAGGGTTATCCCGCATTTATCGACGCAGATCGCGCCGTATGGTATTACGAAGATTATCGCGGCAAAACAAGCCCACTAGCATTTACCATCAAAGATAGATCCGCTCTAACAGTTAACTTTAGGGATCTTGCTGAACGCGTTAAACAAAGAGAAGGCATCAAATGAGTTTCGTTTTTGACGAAATAAACCCAACGGCAACTCCATTCAAACCTCTTGGTGGTGGAGAAGATACTGGCTTTTCTGAAAACTATGATGCGGCATACCAGGCAACTTTAAAGCTTAACCGTAGTGATTCACGCCCCGTAAATTTACGTGAGCAATGGGATCCAATTGTCAAAGAGATACAAGAAAAAACTGGGAAAAAGTTTAATAACCCAGGTAACTATCTTGGCGGTTACGCGGCATCCCCTGATACGCCAATTAGAGGTTACAACTATTCATCAAAGCAAATACTAGATTTTGTCAAACAACAACCTGACGTTTTTCCGGATTTGATTAGTCTTGACAATGACGCAATATTTGAAAGAGCAAAAAAGAGCGCAATCAAATCCGGAGACGTTAACGTTGATGTAGCATCTCGCCAAACCTTTACTGGATTTTTAGGTGAAATGGCTGGTGGCATAGTCTCATCAATAACTGATCCGCCAAACCTTGCGGCCATGGTAGTTAGTGGTGGATCTAGCAATATTGCAAAAGAAGTATTACGCCAGGCAGTCATTGGAGCTGGATCAGAAGCGGTTATTCAAACAGAAGTCGCAGACTGGTATAAGCAACTCGATCTTCCATACGATTACAAAACATTTTTTACTAACGTGGGAATGGCCGCCGCTGGAGCTGGCGCAGTCACCGGCGTTTTAATGGGTGCAAAACCCGCATTCCAATTTACTAAAAATCAACTCATCAATGGCATTGAGGCACTAGGCAAAGCCAAGGCCGCTAAAGAGGGTCGTCCGTATGAGATGGATCCCGATGTAAAGCTGATGAAAGAGATGGATGGTATTTATGACACTACAAATCAAGGCAATGTTTTAAAGGATGACACCGGCAACTTAGAACATAATGCCCGCATCGATCAGTCTTATAACGCAGTAAACAATGGTGATTCAACTAAGATCACAACTGTGCCGCCTGAAAGCGCAATCGTTCGCTCTACCGATATTTATTTTCATGACAACCTAAACAATGAGATTTTTGCGTACAAACCAAAAGATCTCCTGGTCAATGCAGAGCTATTTCAGTTTAAAGCTGGTGGCGATGTCCTGGGCGTTACAGAAAGATTAAAGGACATCAGCAAGTGGGATCCAGTTAAAGCCAATACGGCAATCGTTTATGAATTTGCAGACGGACGGACATTTATTGCTGACGGCCATCAACGCCTGGGCCTGGCAAAGCGCTTGCAAGAAGCTGACCCAACACAAGACATTCAAATTTATGCTTTTAAGATTCGCGAAAAAGATGGATTTGATCCTGGTTATGCCAGGGCAACGGCCGCTGGCAAGAACCTAGCAGAAGGCACCGGCACCCTGGTCGATGCGGCCAAGATATTAAGAGACGCGCCTGAACTAATTAAGTCATTGCCGCCACGTTCGCAGTTTGTAAAACAAGCAAATGAACTTGCGACGCTTGGTCCTAAAGCATTTAACGCAGTCGTTAATGATGTAGTGCCGCCACACTATGGCGCAATTGTTGGTCGGTACATTACAGAAGAAACTCAGCAACTTGCAATCCTTCAATTACTTAAACGCCTGGAACCAGCGAATGCGATCCAGGCAGAGCAAATCGTACGCCAGGCAAGAGAGGCCGGTTTTATAAAAACCGAACAAGGCGGATTATTTGGCGACGAAGATATTGCAGAAAGCTTATTCTTGGAGCGGGCCAAGATTCTTGATCGCGCCATGAAAGAAATGCGTAAGGATCGCGAACTGTTTGCGACCCTGGTAAAAAATGCAACTGATATTGAGAAGGCCGGCAACACTTTGGCCAAAATGACTAACGAAGAAAAAGAGGCTATTTATGGCAAAGCAATCGCTATCATTGAAAATAACGCAAACGTCCGGGGACCCATCTCAGACAATCTCACCCGAATCGCCAAGGCGTGGAAAGACGGGGGCGGAACCAAAACTGAAGCTTACGTCCGCGAATTTACCGAAAGTGTCCGGAGAGCAATTGAGGACGGGAGTTATGAAAGGGTACCAAATGGCGGAGATCGCGGCGATTTCACAACTCCGGCGCAAAACAATCGAATCGCAGAACCAGGCGCAGACGAGCTAAAAACTTTTGACGAAGGCCCTGGATCAGCTGGTGCAAAAGCCCAGGGCGATCTTATGCAAAACTCATTGCTAGATGAGATCCCTGGCGGCGGAAAACCGATTACCGTTGATGAGTATGTTGCTAAGTCATTAAATGAAGATGACATCATTAAGCTTGCGCCACAAGATCAGGAAGTGTTGCGAGGCTTGTACCAGGACGCGGCAATCAGAAAAGAAAATTTTGATAGAGTAAACCGTGAACTTGCTAACCTGGTCAATGCAGAATACAAAGGTGCAGATCTAAAAGGATCAAGCCGTGCAGTAGAAAAAATTCTATTTGATTACGCTGGTGATGCAAGTCAAATCAAAGACATACTAAGAGCAACATTAATCGTTGATACATTTCAACAAGCTGGCGTCGCGCTAAAGGAAATACGCAACGTACATAATGTTTTAGATAGTGGATTCAGAAATCTATTAGATCCACAAATGAAATCAATGGATGGCGGTTATCGCGACATTAAAATGAATGTTGAGATTGAAGGGCATATTGCTGAGATACAAATTAGCGTCCCGGAATTTATGGCCGTCAAAGATAACTATCACGATCTATATGCTGAACGCAACAAAATGTTACGTATGATCTCTAGCGAGAATCGTCAACCTACTAAAGCGGAACAAGCAAGAATTGATTCAATGAATGCTGAAATGAAGCCGGCTTACGATGAAGCGTTAGCGGCCGTTCTCAATCGTTCGAACTCGGCCTTATCAATCGGCGCACCGTTACGTAACGCTGAATCAGCTGGGAAGGCTCTTGGGGAAGATTTATCCCAGGCGGCGCAAAGGCCAGCGAAACCGGGAACCGAACCTAAAGTCACCGGGATACCTTCAACATCGAGAAATTCTACTTTTTTAGATGATTTCATAAAGGACACTCCTGACTTAACATTAGCACAGATCGGCACGAACGGCAAGCGCAATCAGGATCTAATGGATTTAGAGATACCGGTAGCGGAAAGAATTGATCCACAAACTGGTGAAAGAGTATCGGAAGTGACAACTGTAAGAGAAATTTTGGCAGACTTTGAACAAGACAAGTCTATGTTAGAGCGCTTGATAGGGTGCGTAAAATGAGCTTTAGAGAATGTATTGATAATGGCGAGAACGAAGGCAAGATCTCAGCTAACCAGGCGGCAAAAGCCCGCGGCCTATTTGATGAGCTAGAGGCAGAGTACGCGACAAAGATGGGTCCTGAACAGGCCAGCAATCAGGCCGCCAAGGATACGTTTGACGCATTGCAAAAAGAAGCCATTGAAAGTAAGCGCGTCAAAATGTTGCAGATCCGCAACTGGCAAAAGATTAGTTTTGATTTAAACCAGTATGCCAATGGCGAAAGCCTGGGTAAAGCGGCCCAGGCACTACTAGATCGAGATGAGTTTGCCAAGTATTCCAACGTGGAAGCCAGGCGCAAAGCCGTACTCGGTCAAATCTATTCTAAGATGGATGACGTCCTGGCAACCTTTAGACGTCGCGGCGCAACTGGTAGCCTGGGTAATAAAGCTATGGCCAAGGACCTAGTGCGCGAAGTATTCGGAGAAGATACCGGATCGGCCGCCGCAAAAGAATTAGCACAGTCCTGGTCAACTGCGGCCGATTATGCCCGCCAGCGCTTTAATGCGGCCGGTGGTGCCATTCCAAATCGTAAGGATTGGGGTATGCCTCAGATCCATGATTCGATGCTTGTACGCAAGGCTGGGCGCGAAGAGTGGACAAACTTTATTCGCGAGCGTTTAGATCCTCAAAAGATGATTGATGAGCGTAGCGGCCTAAAGTTTACGCCCGAAAGATTAGAGCTGGCCCTAGCACAAGTCTTTGATTCTATTGCGACGGAAGGATGGAATAAGGTTAAACCGTCCGGAGCTGGTGGTGGCCGGTCCCTGGCTAACCGTAACCAGGATCATCGATTCTTATCATTTAAGAATGCTGATGCTTGGCTAGAGTACCAGGAGAAATTTGGAAATCCCGAACCGTTCGTTACCATGGTTAATCACCTAGAAGGAATGTCACGGGATATATCCATGATGGAGATACTAGGGCCTAACCCTAATGCGACTATTCGCTATATCCATCAAACCGTCATGCAAGACGCCAAGCTTAAAGAAGCAAATAATCCTGAAGGAAAGATGGTCGATAAGGCCAACTCTCAGATGGGAATGTTTGATTCTATGTACGCGATCCTAAATGGATCTACTGCATCGCCAGTCGATGGCAACGTAGCCAGGGGCTTTGCCGGCTTGCGTCAAATACTACAATCGGCGCAACTTGGCGCGGCCGCGGTATCTGCATTGACTGACTTAAACTTCCAGCGCATTGCCGCTAAAGCATCGGGAATACCCGCATCCGATGTAATCAAGCGAGTAATGGATAACCTGGTGCCGCTGAACATTGACGAAAAAGGACGCCTGGCATCGCGCCTGGGATTGATCGCAGAAAACTGGACCAGCGTTGCGACTGCCCAGGCACGTTTTGTAGGTGATATGACTGGCCCTGAAATCACGCGTCGCATTTCAGATACCGTCATGCGGATTACAGGGTTATCCCCATGGACCCAGGCCGGACGTTGGGCCTTTGGTATGGAATTTATGGGATACCTGGCCGAGAATGCTGGTAAGAAATTCAATGAGTTAGACAAGCCGCTCCAGGATACTTTGACCAGGTACGGCATGGCCGAGGGTAATTGGGATGTCATCCGTTCTTCCGGTTTATACGAACACGAAGGCGCAACATTCCTACGCCCTGAAGAGATTGCCTTACGTAATGATCTGCAACCAGGACGCGCTGACGATCTAGCGACACGTATGCTAGAGATGATTCAGACTGAGACGGAGTTTGCCGTACCATCGGCATCTGTTCGTGGTCGCGTCATGCTGGTAGGAGAATCGCGCCCTGGTACGTTTGTGGGTGAATTGTCTAGGTCGTTCGCTATGTATAAGAATTTCCCAGTTACGTTATTAAACACTCACGTAATGCGCGCCGTGAACCAGGAAAACTTTGGTAAGAAGGGTGCGTACTTTGCTGACCTAGTTATCTCGACAACTCTATTTGGCGCCATGGCCATGCAACTTAAAGAAGTTACCAAGGGGCGCGATCCCCGTACGGTAATGACCCCTGAGTTTTGGGGTGCGGCATTGCTCCAGGGCGGTGGCCTGGGTATCTTGGGAGACTTCCTATTTAATGACGTAAACCGTTTTGGCGGCGGCCTAGAGCAAACCGTGGCCGGCCCGGTAGTAGGATTCTTGGACGATACGCGCCGTTTAACTATCGGCAACCTTCAGGAATTGGCAACTGGCAAGGATACCCACTTCATGCGTGAGCTGATTTCATACGGTGGACGCTATACCCCAGGGTCCTCAATATGGTATTTGCGCCTGGCATTAGAGCGTCAACTCCTGGATCGTTTACAGATTTGGGGCGATCCTGAAGCTAAACAACGAATGCGGGAAATGGAAGCACGTTACAGACGAGAAACTGGCCAACGCTATTGGTGGGCGCCAGGCGATACCGAACCTGAACGCGCCCCGGATTTTGAGAAAATAACGGCGGAACCCCCGCCAAGAAGGAAATAAAATGATGGCAAAACTTACCAGTTTAAGGTATAAATTATCAGGAGAAAAAAATGGCTGATTTTCCAATATCACCCGTAGTGCGACGCGCAGTCTATACCGGCTCGGCTGGTGTAGGGCCGTACGCATTTACCTTTGAAATATTGGCGCAAACTGACATCGACGTGTATGTTGATTCAACTCTCAAAACGCTGACAACTGATTACACGGTAACGATCAATGCGAACGGTACCGGCTCAGTCACCTTTGTTACTGCTCCTGGATCCACTAAGAGGATCACGATTGTGGGTGCCAGGGATATTACCCGTGCATCTGATTACGTAACTGGTGGCGACTTTACTGCGGCATCTCTAAACTTAGAGCTGGACCAGCAAACCATTTTCAATCAGCAAAATGCTGAAGCTTTGGGTCGTGCGATCTTGGCTCCAGTAACGGACCCGGCCTCTATCAATATGGTATTGCCGGTGCAAACTTCCCGCGCTGGAAAGATCCTGGCATTTGATTCGACTGGTAATCCTACTGTTGGTGAAGAGATTGGTAACTGGCGTGGTAACTGGGCCGCTGGTCAGGCTTATACCGTCCGTGACCTGGTAAAAGATTCTAGTAATTCAAACGTATATCGCGCTAATACTGCTCATACTTCTGTCGGCACAACGCCAATTAGTTCGAATGCGGATTCCGCTAAGTGGGACCTGGTAGTGGACGCGGCCGCCGCCGGTTCATCTGCTACTGCCGCCGCGGCATCAGCAAGTGCGGCCGCTAGTTCAGCTAGTGCGGCCTCTACTTCTGCATCAAACGCCTCAACATCGGCCACAAATGCGTCAACTTCTGCAAGTGGCGCTAGTACGTCGGCCAGCAATGCGTCAACTTCAGCAACGAACGCGGCCAATTCAGCAACAAGCGCGTCCGGATCTGCCTCAACTGCAACAACTCAGGCAACTAGCGCTACAACTTCTGCGACGAATGCGGCAACAAGCGCAACGTCGGCCAGTAATAGTGCGTCAACTGCAACAACCCAGGCGTCTAATGCTAGTACGTCAGCAAGCGGCGCATCAACAAGTGCAACCAACGCGGCTAGTAGTGCAAGCGCGGCATCGACTTCTGCCAGCAATGCGTCAACAAGTGCAACCAACGCAAGCAATTCAGCATCGACGGCCACAACTCAGGCAACTGCCGCAACAACTTCCGCAACAAACGCCGCCACTTCTGCCACTAATGCCAGCAACTCAGCAACATCCGCGGCCAGTAGTGCGACTGCGGCGGCGGCTAGTGCGGCATCAATCAATCTATCAACGATTACTTCAAAAACATCTGCTACTGGATCATCAATTATTCCATCGGGTACAACTGGCGAGCGTGATGGCTCACCGGCCAATGGATACTTTAGATACAATTCCTCGCTTGCATCCTTTGAGGGATATGTTGGTGGTGCCTGGGGTGGAGTAGGTGGCGCACAAGCTGGTGGTGTTATCTTTGAAAATGCGACAACAGTTACGGCAAGTTATACACTCACTACCAGCAAAAATGGTTTTAGTGTTGGCCCCGTAACAATCAATAGCGGCGCAAGTGTAACCGTACCAAGTGGTCAAAGGTGGATAATATTATGAGCATCGTACTTAATTCTTCAGGTGGTGGTTCAGTAACTATCAATGAGCCAGCAACGGCTAGTAACTTTACGCATACGCTACCAGCCGCTACTGGTGATGTAATGGTTAGCGGTAATATGCCAGCTTTTAGTGCAAGTCCATCATCATCTCAAACTATAACTAACAATACACTTACAAAAATATTATTACAAACAGAACAATACGACACAAATAATAATTTTGCATCATCTACATTTACACCCACAGTTGCTGGTTACTACAATATATCTGGTCAAATAAGAATAGACTTTACTGCAGGTAGGCAAATAGGTTTTACCTTACTAATTTATAAAAATGGTAGTACGTATTTAAGTACTGAAAACTCTTTTGTTTCTGGCACAGGGGCTTCGTTTAGTCCAGTTATAACTACCTTAGTACCTATGAACGGTACTGGAGACACAATAGAGCTTTACGCATACTTTTACGATTACACAGCACTAGCATCATATTCAACAGTTCAATCACAGGTAAGGCTACAAGGCTGTTTAGCAAGGACTTTATAATGACATTATCTGAAAAAATTAAACAAATATATCCTGAATTACCAAACGAGCCTTGGATAAACCACGGCATTGTTTTACAAAACGATTCAGACGGCAAAGGCGATTACATCGCTAAATGGGAACACCCAACACTAGCTAAACCAACAGATGAGGAGTTAGCATAATGCCTTACGGAAATATCAATGTTGATACAGTAACGACTACAACTCCTGGCGGCATACTAGGCGGCGGCAACGCAAGCCTTATGAAGAATCGCATTATCAATGGTGCAATGGTTATTGACCAAAGAAATGCTGGTGCTAGTGTTACACCTACTAGTGGTAGTTATACATTAGACAGATGGTATTTTTCATTAGCGCAAACATCTAAATTAACAACGCAACAAAATGCTGGTTCTGTTACTCCACCAGTAGGATTTACTAATTATTTAGGTGTAACTTCATCATCTGCATATTCGGTTTTGACTGGTGATTATTTTGGATTTAGGCAGTCTATTGAGGGGTTAAATGTTGCTGATTTAGGGTGGGGAACTGCTAACGCAAAAACAGTTACTTTATCGTTTTGGGTTCGCAGTTCTTTAACTGGAACTTTTGGTGGTTCGTTGTTTAATTCTGCCGCAAATAGAAGTTACCCATATAGTTACACAATTTCTGCCGCAAACACTTGGGAACAAAAGTCAGTAACAATTGCTGGTGATACTACTGGAACTTGGCTAACAGATAATGGTAACGGCATTCAAGTTTATTTTAGCCTTGGGGCTGGCTCAACATTTAGCGGAACTGCAAACACATGGACTGGTGGAACTTGGGCTTCGCAACCAACTGGTTCAACATCCGTAGTAGGAACAAGCGGGGCAACCTTCTACATTACTGGTGTTCAACTAGAAGTAGGAAGTAGTGCTACTGGATTTGAGTATCGTCAATACACTACTGAATTAAGTCTTTGCCAACGGTATTTTTATAAAATTAGTGGTGCAACTCAGTATGCAAGAATGGGTGTAGGTCCTGCAAACTCATCAACAACTGCTTTTATTACTATATTTATGCAAGTACCAATGAGAACTATACCTTCTTCAGTTACTACAACTGGTGCAGTAGGGCTTTGGTCAGGGGCAACAGTATTTTCAGTTTCAGCAGTTACAGTACCTTCAGGTGATTCTAACCCTTTTACATCAAGCCTAAGTTGTACAAGTTCAGGATTGACATCGGAAAAAACATACCAACTAATGGGTAGTAATGATTCAACTGCGTCAGTAGCCCTATCTGCGGAGTTATAAAATGTATAAAACAATTACAGTTAAAAATATTGCTGGTAATGACCAACACCATGTAATTAAAGATAATGGTAATGGTTCGTATACTTCATTTCCAGTAGATGAAGCCAACACAGATTACCAAGCCTACCTAAAATGGGTGGCTGAAGGCAACACACCATTACCAGCGGAGAATGAATAATGTCTATGATTATTGATGGGACTAATGGTCTAACATTTAACAACGCTACTACACAAGCTAGTGCTGGTAATGTGTTGCAAGTAGTTCAAACAACAAGTACAACAATTTTTTCATCTTCTAGTACTAGCTTTGTAACCCCAACAGGATTATCTGCAACCATTACTCCTAAGTTTTCTACAAGTAAAGTTTTGGTAATTGCTAGAATATCTTGTTCAGGTTCAAAAGCAGGGTCGCTTACTCTTTACAGCCAGTTAATAAGAAATTCAACTGCTTTGGATGGTTCTTTTCCTGCTACTTCAGGCACACCTGATTATGCGTTTACACTTGAAAGATTTGTTAATTATTTAGATTCTCCATCAACAACTTCATCAACCACTTATTCAATTCAATTTAGGGGTGATGGTGCTGCTTGGTATGTTAATGCAAACGGAACTGGTGGTAATAATAGTTTAACCACAATTACCTTAATGGAGATTGCAGGATGAAAAGTGCTATTTATAAACTATATCCACAAGTTAAATATACTATTAACAATGTGGCTTATGACAAAAATGACAATGAAGTAGTTTACGACCTTGAAGCCGTAACTGCACAGGCTGAAGCTGATGCACAAGCAGTCATCGATACAAAGGCTTCTGCACTAGCTAAACTAGCCGCATTAGGTTTAACCCAAGATGAAGTGAAAGCTTTAGTTGGATGATATGAGCGACGAACTTAACCAGCAAATTGGCCGCCTTGAAGCGCACGTCGAGCAACTCCAGCGCGACATGACTGATATAAAAGGTAGCATTAAAACCATGAGCGATCAGATGAATCGCTGGCGCGGAGCTGGCGCCATTCTCTTAATGGTCGGCGCAGTCTTTGGCTGGATGATTGACATTGTTTATAAAGCCATGGGAAAGTAAGCTCATGATATGGTCGATGACTTTGGGATTACTGAAGGGGCTAAGGTCCTTAGTGCATCGCTTGATGGAGCGCGAGAAGCCAGTCACAAGCTCAGTAAAAGTATCGAAGGAATTCAAGGAGACGCCTTCGACGTTGCCCAGCGACAAGCCAGCGAGCGCAAAGCGGCCGAGAGGAAGGCCGCGCTCCTCAAAGAGCGCGCCATCTACAAAGCGCTCGAAGAGTACCGGCACCGTAAAGTAATAAGCGAGAAAGAATACCAGGCCAAGATTGAATTCATAAAGAAGTACGGTGCAAAAGAATGGGAAGAAGTTTTGAAGATTAAGAAAGAAATCGAAACCATGGAACAAAATAGCAAAAAGTTTTATGACGAACAATTAAGAGACGTGCGACGCGTGCAGTTTATTTGTTTTGTAGTGGCGGCCTGGATCGCCTGGTACTTAGTTTGGGGGATTAAATAATGGCAACAAAACCGATATGGGAAAAAGAACGGCCCAAGTCCCTGGGCAAATCAAAGAAGTTATCACCTGGCCAACTTAGCGCGGCCAAAGCAATGGCCAAGAAAGCGGGCCGCCCTTACCCTAACATGATTGACAACATTCGCGCCAAGGCGATGGGGAATAAATAATATGCCAATGAATAGCAAGCAAATGATGAAAGTCCAAAAGGTAATGCACGAATTTAAAGGCGGCAAGTTAAAGTCCAGCTCCGGCCAAAAGGTTACAAACCAAAAGCAAGCCGTCGCGATCGCACTCTCTGAGGCCCGCGCAATTAAGGGGAAAAAATAATGTTTCCACTAGGCGCGTTACTTGACATCGGCGGAAAGATCCTGGACAAAGTATTTCCGGATCCGGCCCAGGCTGAACAGGCTAAACTCAAACTGTTAGAGATGCAACAGAATGGCGAGCTGGCTAAGATCAACGCCGACGCGGCGGAGCAACACGAACTTACTGCCAGGCTCCAGGCTGACATGGCCAGCGATTCCTGGTTAAGCAAGAACATTCGCCCAGGCACCTTAGTTTTTATCTTGGTTGTTTATTCAACGTTTGCCATGATGTCGGCCTGGGATATTGAGGTCAACAATAATTACGTTGAACTCTTGGGCCAATGGGGAATGCTGATTATGTCTTTCTATTTCGGCGGACGCACGCTGGAGAAGATCATGGATATGAAGAGAGATAAAAAAGATGAACCTAAGTGAGCATTTCACCCTGGAAGAATTAAGCCACACCGACCACCGTGAATTTGACAACACACCAAACGATGCAGAGATGGCAAACTTGGTACGCCTGGCTGATTTCTTGGAAGAAGTGAAGAGCGCCCTGGGAGATAAGCCCGTCATCATCAACTCAGCATTTAGATCTAAGCAAGTCAATGACGCAGTAGGATCTAAGGATACAAGCCAGCATCGTATTGGATGCGCCGCAGATATTCGAGTGCCAGGCATGACACCGGACGAAGTAGTTAAAACAATTATCGCGTCCGGCCTGGGATACGATCAGATCATTCGCGAGTTTGATCGCTGGACCCATCTTTCTGTACCCAACAAACCGGAAGATAAGCCGCGCCGTCAA
>Ga0209298_10000487_pt1 | contig 26536 bp, 26 predicted proteins | sample S_140806_EF_Meta_FD_187325 | JGI IMG/M metagenome (GOLD analysis project Ga0209298, IMG submission 187325) | Freshwater microbial communities from Lake Simoncouche, Canada to study carbon cycling - S_140806_EF_MetaG (SPAdes) (version 2) | ecosystem: Environmental > Aquatic > Freshwater > Lake ... | reverse complement strand
TCTAGAAGCAAGAATTAACTATGAGATCACAGGAGCATACACTAATGCTTTGATTGGTACTCATCAGTATAATGAATTCTGGAAAGAAGAGCAGAGAAAGTGTATGGAAGGGGTTACTATTGGTAACTTAACTATACCAGGGACTTATTACTTCTATCTAAACTATACAAGAATGGATTTGAAGGATGAGAAAACAGGTAGAAAAACCCAAGGTTTCCCTAGGTTTACTGATGTTGACTTAGAGTTCTTTACTTTAATTGAGAAAGCTAGAAAAGAAAAGAAAGGGTTTATAATGGTTAAGCCAAGAAGAACTGGTTTCTCTTACAAAAATGCTGCTTTAGTTACACATGAATATAATTTCTATAGAGATGCTAAATGTATCATATCAGCTTATGAGAATAAGTATTCTGATAATACAATGGCAATGACTCTAAATAATTTGAACTTTCTAGATCAAGCTACTGTATGGTATAAGCCTAGAAACCCTAATACTCAGGACTTTGTAAAGGCTAGACATCTTAAAAAGATGGAAGATGGTAGGGATATTTGGGTTGGTTACCAATCACAGATAAAGAAGATTACATTTAAGGATAACTCATTTGCATCTGCTGGTCTATCAAGCTCTATATTCCTATTTGAGGAAGCTGGTATCTTTAGTAATATTATTGAATCTTACAATATATCTGAACCTTGTTGGAAAGATGGTGAAGATATGATTGGTATGCCTATTATTTATGGTACTGGTGGTGATATGGGTGGTGGTACAGCAGCATTTTCTGAAATGTACTATGATCCAGAGAGATTTAACCTACTAGCATTTACTAATGATTGGGAATCAGATAAGGGTAATCAACAATGTGGTTGGTTTTTACCTGCTACAAGACAGAGGTTTGGTGTGTATACTGATAAGGAAACTAAAGAAACTGCTAAGCTAGTAGATGATGAAGGTAACTCTAATGAGATTGCTGCAATGAAGTCTATTCTAGCATTTAGAGAGACTAAAAAAGGTAATCCATCAGCATTTAGAGATGCTGTTACACAGTATCCAATAACACCATCAGAAGCATTCTTGGTAACATCAGGAAATATGTTTCCTACTATGTTACTTAATGAGAGATTAGCTGAATTAAAAAGTAATCCTCAGAAATATGCAGAATCTAGCTGGATTGGTAATCTAGCTGTTAATGAAGAAGGTGAATTAAGATTTACTTCACAAGATAACGTAATACCTTTAAGAGATTATCCATTAAAGAAAAGACCAGATGATGATATCACAGGTTGTATAGAGATATTTGAACAGCCTCAAAAAGATAATGATGGTAAAGTATTTCCTAGAAGGTATATAGTATCTATTGACCCTTATGATGATGATTATTCTACCACAGATTCAGCAGGTTGTGCTTTTGTGTATGATAGGTTTAGTAGGAGAATAGTAGCTGAGTACACAGGAAGACCTCAATTAGCTAAAGATTTCTATGAAAATTGTAGGAAGCTAATTGTGTATTATAATGCTATGGGATTCCCGGAAATTAATAAGTTAGGATTTGTTACATACATGGAGCACAAGAAGGCTTTGCATATGTTATCAGAAACTCCATTACAACTTAGGGATAAGATTGAGTGGAAACCTAACTTGAATACATCTTATGGTTTTAAGGCAACTGAAAGGACAAATACTTGGGGTAGAGAATTGATTAGAGAGTGGTTATTGGAACCAATTGAACCTAACTCTGAGATATTAAATGTAATGAGAATACGCTCTACAGGCTTAATTCAAGAGTTGATTAAATGGAATAAAGATGGTAACTTTGATAGAGTATCATCCTTGATTGCTGCATTGATTTTAGATGTAACTTTAAACAGGGAAATTATTAAAAGAGAAGAGGTTAAAACTAAATCCTTTTTAGAGTCTCCTTTTTTTAAAGAAAAGGGGTTTTTAAAGGATAGCTATGATACTTTTGAGGAAGTAAATAGCTATAAAGATAATGCCTTGTATTTTAATAATATGTTCCGTAGATAACTAACTTTGTAAAAATGAATAATTTAGTAATACAAGTACCAAGGCAAACACTATCAGATGATAAAAAGAATCTGGAGTGGGCTAAAAAATGTATTGATGCTGGTGAAAATGTTTTAATGTTTGATTCATCTGTAGTTAGACAAACCTTTTATAATAAGAAGGTTAACTATAGATTGAGAAATAACATGCTAACAGATAAAGATTTAGAGTCTATATGTGAACCATATGGAATTGAGTTCTCATCTTTCCCTAAGAATATACAGCATATAGGTCTAGGTAACTCAAAGATAAATACTTTGGTAGGTGAAGAAGCTAAGAGGTTAACAAGATATCCTTTCAAGGCATATATTTCATCATCTGACCAAATGGGAATTTCTTCCAAAGAGGAAGATATTAAAGAAATGTGGTACCAAAAATTGGTATCAATGGCAGAACAAAAGCTACAAGCTTTTTTTCAAGGACAAGAGGTTGATCCTCAAGTAATGGAAGAAGAGATGCAAAAAGAGTTGGCTAAGTATGATAAATATTTAAAGTACAGTTACCAGGATTTGAAAGAAATAACTGCTAACAAAATACTTAAGTATGAGTATAAAAAATTAAAAGTTCCAGATGTTTTCCTAAGATGTTGGGAAGACTTCTTGATTTCAGGTGAGGAAGTTGTATGTATTGAAGAGCTTGGAAATGATATTGTATTTAGAAAAGTAAATCCTTTATATTTATTTACTATTCAATCACCTGAAACTTATAAACTTGAAGATGCAGACTGGATTGTAGAATATACAATGATGTCAGTAGGTCAAGTTGTGGATGCATTCCACTTAGAATTAACTAAAGATCAGATCTCAAATCTTGAGCAAAGTAAGGAGTATAATTCAATGAGAACTGGTGGTATTCAAATGGCTTATAACAGAGATATTACTGTTGAAGAAAGATTTGGATATACAGCAGGTGAGTTGTTTGTACCTAACCAAATTGCTACACATTACTTTGGTGGTGCTTATGACCAAAGGGGTAATGTTAGGGTAATGAGGGTTTGCTGGAGATCTAGAAGAAAGATTGGTAAAGTAAGTTATTATGATGAGTATGGTAGTCCACAAGAAAAGGTTGTAGATGAATACTACAAGATTGATAAAGATGCAGGTGAGACTGTAGAGTGGTTATGGATTAATGAGTGGTGGGAAGGTACTAAAGTAGCTAATGATATTTATGTTAAGATTAGACCTATTCCATACCAATCAAGAAGTATGTCTAATCTATCAGAAAGTAAACCACCTTATGTAGGTATTTACTGTAATACTAATAATTCAAGAGTAATGTCATTTATGGATGTTATGAAACCTATGGATTATTTGTATGATATTTTCTTTCATAGATTAAACCTAGCTATTTCTAAATATAAAGGTCCAATGCTAGCAATTAATACTAGTATGATTCCTTCAGAATGGGATCCTTTGAAATGGTTACAGTATGCTGAAGCTACCAATGTAATGTTTATGGATCCTACTAATGAGGTACTTAAAGGACCATTACAGGGTAAATCAGCAGGTACATATAATCAGTTAGCTGCAACAGGTATTAATCTTGAGATGGGTAATTACATTAATCAGCATGTACAGTTGCTATCATTTGTAAAACAGCAGCTTGATTTAATTTCAGGTGTTAATGAATACAGACAAGGTGACGTTAAAGGTGATGCCAATGTAGGCACATCTAATATGGGATGGTCAGCATCTAACTCTATGACTGAAAAGTATTTCTCTCTACATAATTCATTTAAGAGAGATTGTATGGAAAGATTATTGGAGGTTGCTAAGTATGTATGGAAAAATAATCCGCATAAAGTACAAGCTGTTCTTGATGATATGGGCTCAGAAGTAGTAAGCTATTATGATGAGTTTGCAGAATCACAGTATGATATTCATATTGATGATGGTCCTAATACTCAAGAACTTATGCAGGCTCTTAACCAACTTGCACACGCAGGTATGCAGACTGGTCAGATTAAGTTTAGAGATATTATTGAGATCTATAAGAAAGATAGTATATCTAGTCTTGCTAGATACTTGGAAGAAGCTCAAGATAAGATTACCCAAGAGCAACAACAAATGCAGCAAATGCAGCAAGAATCTCAAGAAAGAATGGCAGCTGAAGCACTTAAAATGAAAGCACAAGAATTAGAGCTTGAAATGGAAAAACTAAATAGAGAAGACGTTAATAGACAATTGGATAGAGAAAATAAGATTCAATTGGAAACTATTAGAGGTATGAGCTATTTACAAGATCAAGATCTTAATGATAATATGATTCCTGATATGATGGAACAAAGTAAAATTGCTTTACAACAACAAAAGCAAACATATGAACAAATTCAAAAAGAAAGAGACTCACAATTAAAAGTAGAAATGGATCAACGTAAAACCCAAATAGAAAGAGAAAAACTTAACTTAAAAGAAAAAGAACTACGAGACAAAAGAGAAATTGAAAAGATGAAAGCAGAGACTGCTTTAAAGATAGCTAAGGAAAACAAAAACAAATATGATAAAAAATAAGCTATATAGAAAAACAAGCTTATTTGGTAGATAAACAATTATTAACAATAATTTTGTAAGAATAACATGAAAACGAACAAATTTTACAGCCCAGATTTTGAAGCTCCTGAAGGAGGGACAGGTGAAGTAATCAATAATTCATCTGATAAAAACCTGGTAAAAGATGTAGCTGAATCTAATGAATTTGACTTTGATACAGAGTTGTCAGATCTAATTAATGATTCAGATGATGAGACACCAGAAAGTAAAGCAAAAGATTTTGCACCACCTTCTGATAGAAAGACAAGTACTGACGATGAAGATGAACCTCTTTATAAAGTGCTAGCTGAACAGCTTAAAGCTGAAGGATTATTTGATGATGAAGATTTCCAAGAAGATGATGATTTTAAATTTGATGGTACTCCAGATAGTTTTAAATCTTTAATGGAAAGACGTGACTTCAAAAGAGGTGTAAAGATCTTTGAAGATATTGTATCTGAAATGCCTACTAAAATGCGTAAACAGTTTGAACTGTTTATGGATGGTCTAGATGAAGATTCTTCACTAGATATTGGTAGTAGAGTAGTTGATTATTCATCAATTACTAGAGATCAATTAGAATCTAATCCTCAAAAAGCAGAACAGCTTTACAGAGAACTTCTTAGAACTAAAGGATTTTCTAATGAGAAGATTACTAAATATGTAGAAAGAGCTAGAGATTTAGATGAATTAGCTGATGAAGGTTTTGAAGCAGCACAAGCATTAAATCAAGAAGCTCAAAAACACATTGAATACAAAAAACAAGAAGAACAACATATTGCACTTCAAAGACAACAGCAAGCTCAACAAAGACTTCAAGCTTTGAAAGCAGCAATTTCACAAACTCCAGAGATTTTCAAAGGAGTTCCTATTACAGATAAAATGAAAGATCAACTGTACAAGTCAATGACAGAAACAGTTGCTTACGATGAGAACAAACAACCATTAAACAAAGTGGCTGCTATTTCCAGAAAGAATCCAGAAGCATTTAGACTGCAACTGCATTACTTGACAGAACTAGGTTTATTCAACATGGATGAGAGGGGTAATATTAAACCTGATTTAACCAAACTAATGCGTTTAGCAGAAACAAAAGTTGTTAGAAGTATTGATGATAGACTTAAAAAAGCAGCATTTAAATCAGGCTCTAACTTAAGTAATAATCTTAACGATAAAGAGGTTGATGTACTAACATCACTAGAAAATTTCCTAAATAATAAATAAAAATGCAATTATTCCAACTACAGAAATACGCAGCTAAAGATTACAATGGTCTTGTAACTGCCAACAATTTGGGTGCACTCTATATGAAACGCCCACAGCTTGTAACTAACACCATTCATCAAATCTTTAGAACCAATCTGAAGAATGCGATGTTTGATTTCCTCAACCAGTTCCCAACTATTGAAGTAGAAGAAAACAACTTCTATGAGTGGATGCTCCAAGGTCAACATGACAAAAACATTCCTCTTCTTGAGGCGTATGATGCAACAGGAACCTCAGCTGCTAGTGCAGGTGAACTTGGTGCAGGTGTTGCTGCCTTTTATATGGTATTTGGCGAAGAATACTTTGAGCCAGATAACATCCTTAAAGGTAACAAAGCAGAATACCTTTTGAGAGTTCTTTCTGTTAAACCAAAAGGCACTAACTTTGAGTATGAAGTAGAACTTCTTACATCAGATCCAATGCTTTCAGTACCTGCAGAAGAACTTGAAGCTGGTCAGCGTTGGGCTAAGTTTTTCAACGTAGCTCCATCAACATTATCTAACAGAGGTCAGAAGCCAAACTTTACTTCACCTTTCAGAATGAGAAACCGCATTACTATGCAGCGTTTTGAATATGAAGTTCCTGGTAACATGATTAATGAAGGTAAAAACTATCCTTTGGAGTTTTCATTCCCAGGTGTAGATGGTAAGCAAGAGCGTGTTTGGATTAACTATCTAGATATGATTGCAATGTACCAAGCAGAAGTTGCTAACGTAGTTATGCACTTTTATGGTCTACATAACTTTACAGATCGTGACTTGTTCTTGAACAAAGATGCATCAGGTAAATATCCTGTTGAATCAGGTGCTGGTCTTTTTGAGCAAATTGCACCATCTAACATTCACTACTACTCAACACTAGATCTTGACTTCTTGACTGAAGTATTCTTGGATCTTTCTATTGGTAGAATTGAAATGGGTAATCGTGTTGTTACTTTGTGTACTGGTGAATATGGTATCCGTGATTTCCACAGAGCTGTACTTGCTAAAGGTGGTACTGAACTAATGATTGCTAACACTTCAGGTCAAGGTCCAGGACGTTCTAATGACACAACTATCTACAAAGAAAATGGTGGAAAACTTAATGGTATTCCTAAGCCACTTTCAGCTGGTTTCCAATTTACTAAATACTACTCAATCAACGGTATTACATTTGAATTGATGTACTGTCCAATGTTTGATGATAAAGTTCTTTTCCCAGAAACTCACCCAGAAGGTGGTACTACAGAATCACGTAGAATGCTAGCACTTGACTTTGGTGGAGAATCAGGAATTAAGAGAGTATCAGTAAAAGGTCAACCTTCAGTATTCCGTTATATCCCAGGTATGCGTGATCCATTTACTCCTGCAGGAAAAGGTTCTCCTTCAGTAGCAGTTTCACGTTCTGATGGATATGAAATTCACAGAATGATGTGGGGTGGTATGATGATTACTGACCCAACTAAAGTTGTAGATTTCCGTTATAACTTAGTATAATAAATAAATATAGAGAGGGAGTGAAATATCTCCCTCTTTATTTTAACTTTGTAAAATAAATAAATAAGAAATTATGGCTAAAAAGGAATTAGAATTAGAACAGGATAAATTCACACACTTTCTAATTGAAAAAGTAGTAAAAGTAGTACCAGTGGTTAGACCTAATAGTTGGTCACACAAGTACCAAATTACTGAAGATGGTAAGGATAAAACCAATGGTGCTTATCAATTTAACACAGCAATTACATATCTATCAGTACCTATTAATAAAAAGACAGGTATCATGTACAGACCATTAGACAATATTGCTAAAGTAAAGACTCCTGAGTTTCCAAATGAGGAAATTACAGAACAAGAATTCTTTGAAAGATTACTTGGTCTTAGTAAAGGTGATCTTGATGTTGGTAAATTTAGAACTGATGAAAAAGGTAATCGCCATCCAGATACTTTCTGGCAAAAACTTGGTACTGTAAAACTTAGAAATGAATCTAATGTTTTAGATCTATCTGTCCCTATGGATATGATTAGATATAAAGTACTTATGCTAAACAAGAATGTTGTAGCACCTTCTCCTTCTGAAAAAAACAAAAAACGTACTTACAGATTTATGCTTGTAGATCAAGAAATTGCTGAAGTACAGGAAAAAGAAGATCTTAACACTAAACTTGAAGCATTCTCTTGGTTTGCTAGAATTAAATCAGACATTGGACAACTTAGAGAGATTATGTGGTTAGCTGATTCAAGAATCAGTAATACTACAAACTATGACTATGTATTTGCATATGTTGGTAAAATAGTAAATGAATCTCCATCAAACTTCCTAAAACTAGTACAAGATCCTCATAAAGATTCTAAGTTACTTTTAATGAGAGCAACTAAGTCAGGATCACTTGTTCTATCTAAAGAAAAAACATATCAATTCCTAGATGGTAAAGATATTGGAGCAACAGGTCAAGCCATTAAGTGGGTTGAAGATCCAGAAAACTTTGCTATTGTAGAAAGACTTAAAGAGCAATCAGGTTATGACAGCTAATCAAATGTGGGAAAATGTACTAGTAACTTATGATGCACTTTATTCACAAAGTGCTCCTGGGTTTGAAGACCCTGAAGCTACTATACTTTTAACTAAAGCACAATGGTATTATATTCTCCAAAGGTTAAACCCTAAGAGCAATAGAAACATGGAAGGATTTGAGGAGACTGAAATAAGAATCCAAGGACTTTCTGCATTAGTTAAAGACTCACAAGATGCTAATCCACCTATTATTGAATTACCCGACAACCAACAAACTGGTACATTGCCTGGAGAAAGACTCTGGGCATTGCCAGTTGATTTCATGATTGCAATTTATGAAGGTTGTACTACAAATATTCCACAATGTGGGACTACAAATACTTTCAATAGAATTATGACTATTCCTATCTCACATGATGAGTATAATCTTAATTATTATAATCCTTATAAAAGACCATACACTGATGGTACAGAAGGTATTATATGGAGATTAGAACATGGTAGAAAACCTGTTAATGGTACTGAGAGAAAGATCCATGGTCTTATTACAGATACTGATGGTAAAAATAACAATGATTTTATAGTTACTGAATACTATTTAAGATATATTAAAACACCATCTGACATAGTAGTAAATCTTAATGCACCAGGGTCACAAGTTAATTGTGAATTAGATTCTCTAACTCACCAAGGAATTTGTGATATTGCTGTAAAATTACTGTCTGCTGCAGTAAGAGAACAAATACCAATTAACCAACTCACGGCAGATGTTTTGGAATAACAAAAACAATTATATTTGTAAAACAAAAACAAACAACAAATTAACATTTTAAAAAAATGGCTTTAGATTCAAAAAATAACATTAAGAGTGTATTTATTTTTCCAGTACAGGCAACTGTACCTACAGCTGGAACAAAAGTAACTCCTGGTTCATTAGCACCAAACTCAGTAGTAATTGCTAATATGTCAAATCAAGTGCTTAATACAGCAGCTTCAGGAAATTGGGATCCAACTCTTTTTGATAAAATTAAAATTATCAAAGATCGTGGTGCTAATTTACCATTACAGCAAGTAGTTCTTACACGCAATCAAATTAAAACTGCATCTTCTGTTGCAGGAAGACTAGCTAGAGAGCAAGTAGACTATGTTGGATATAATGGTAGCAATGCTAACACAATTCAAGCAACTGATAATAATTTTTACACTGTAAAACTTGAACATGTACCTAATCAATTTGCTTATGGTAAGCGTCCTGCTAACTACAAGTATGGTACTTATCAATCAGGTATTGGTGCTACAAAGCAAGAAATTGCTAATGGTCTTACAGCTTCATTAGTACAAAACTTTGTACCAAACAGAACTATTGATTGGAGAGTATTTTCAGAAGTAATGACAAATGCAACTAGATCTGCTGCAGGAACAGGTTCAGGTACTTTAACATTTACTAAATATTCTAGAACAGTAACTCCAACTCTTGCTGCTGCAACAGTTAATTGTACTGCAGGAACTTATATTTCAGTTGCTGTAGGTACTACAACTCCTGTTTACAAAGTAGCAGCTAGAAATTCTACTACTGGTGTTTTAACTTTAGAAGTTGCTTACAATGGTGAAACAGTTAGTGGAACTGCTGCTGGTACTTCTCTTACTGCAATTTCAGTAGCAGATGCTGGTACAGCAACTTTGTGGGGTATCAAAATCACAGGTATCAAACAAAAATATGATGTTAACCGTTGGAGACAATATGATAAAGTTAGATTTAATACATTCCTCGAAGGATTTCCTCCTGTTGCTAATCCAACTGCTGTAAGCACAACTGCTGCATTTGATGGTATTGCTGTTTACGAGCAAGTTGCTAATGATGAGTATATCTCTTGGGGTGATGAAGGGCAGATCTTTGTTGATCAAACTCCACCATTGTTCCGTGAGCAAGATGCTGTTGTTGGACAACAATATCAACCTGCTGTAATTGGATGGGTAGATCAACTTCCATCATTAATTGGTGCAGGTGAAAACAAAGGGCAAGCTATTGTTTACTTTGCTGGTGGTACTGGCGCTGCAACTTACGTTCCTACTGTAGGTGAGTTACAAGCAGCTTTTATTACTACTTTTAACCTATGGTCAAATGTAGATTTACCTGCTACTTTCGTATTCTAATAACAATTAATCTCTAGATAAGGATAGTGAAGGACCTAGTTTTACAATTAGGTTTTTCACTATTTTTGTTTAGAATAAAACCTATAATATACTATGTCATTTATATCAACAATATCTGCATGTCTTAATGGGTGTACAGGTATAACAATTAACGATACTACTGGGTTTTACAATAGTCTTACTAATCCTTATGCTTGGAATGATAATACTACTCTGTGGAAAACTGCATTAGGTGGAAATCCACATGTTACTGCAGCTACTATTAGTATATCATTAAATGGCGGTGTACCAATTACAGTTAGTGTACTAGATAAAGTACAAGCATCTGTATTTCCAGATTTTGAATTATATCAGTATACTCCTGTAGATAGTACAGGAAGTACTTTTACTTTAGCTGATGGTTACTACGATATTGTATATACTCTTACAGATGAAGCAGGGCTAACCTACACTACAGATACTACTTTTGTAGTATATTGCAATGTAGCTTGTTGTGTATCTAAACTAGCAGCTAGAGTTGCAGATGAGTTATGTAATAACTGTGACTCAGAAGCATATAATGATTTTCTAATTGCTGATGGTATGTTACAAGCATTAAAGGCTACTGCAGAATCATTAGGCACTCAAGAATTTACTAAACTATTAAACAAACTTCAAAAACTTTGTAATCAAACTTCAGCTAATGGTGGTTGTGGTTGTGGTTGCAGCTAACATTATGGAAAAATTTACACTAGGTAACAGAGGAACAGATCCTTTAATTAGAACTGATAATGATGCAAATGTTGCTAGATTTGGGCACCTTAATAAAATGGTTCAAGACTATCAAACATTTACTACTATAATTACAGCAGAACAAGCTGCTACATTAGCAAGTGCACCTGTGGAACTAAATGTACCTGAAGGTATGTACTTAGTTGTAAATGGTTATGTTTATTATTCAGCTAATGCTACTGAAACATTAGATTTAGGTAGTAACCAATTTGTTATCATTAATGAAACAATGTACATTTCTAAAAATGAAAACTCTAACTTAGAACCAGGAGAATTAATGTATCTATTTACTGCTGGTAATTTTGGTACTATTGTTTCAAGTGGTAAACTTACATTTTCTACAGATAGTGATGCTGGAACAACACCAGATGGTCCTGTAGAAATAACAGTCTATTTAACAAAATTAAATTTATCAATTATATAATATGTGTTCATGTTCAGGCAGTTGTAACTGCAATTCAGCAACAATACCTAGAGGACCACAAGGTGTCCCAGGTCCTCAAGGAATCCAAGGAGTCCCAGGAGTAAATGGTACTACTCCTACTATAACAGTAGGTACAGTAGATACAGTACCTTTTGGTGATCCAGCTACAGTAACAAATACAGGAGTTGCTCCAAATGCTATTTTTAACTTTGAAATTCCAGAAGGTGAACAAGGTGATGAAGGACCTGCAGGACCAGTATCATTAGAAAGAATTTTAAATGACCAATCTGCAGTTGGGGCTGGTACAAGTACATCAGTTGACATAAACTTTACACAGTTAACTGCAAATGGTCAATCAATTACACTAGATTTTCAAAGTTCTCCTGCAGATTTTGCAGACACAATGAACTCAGCTTTTATACAACTTATTACTAGTACAGGACCAGAATTAGTATTTAGTGTTTCAAAAGATATATCTACTCAAGGATTAAGAGAAGCAAAAATTAAATATGATGTTGATCCAACTACAGGTCCTCCTTCAGGATACCCAAGTATAGAACAACCTAATGTTGTAAAAGGATCTTTGAAAATAGAAAGAGTTACTTCTACATTTTTAAAAGTATATGGAACTATTTATGCATATTGTGTTCAAAGTGATACTTTTGGAGATTGTTTTTATGTTCAAAAATCTTGGATTATAAATAGCAGCTATTCAGTAACTGATTCTTCTGACTTTCAAATAAGTTTTGGTACTAATGCTGATTTTGAACCTGCAATACAAATTACTCAAATATTAAAATATTACACACCTTACATTTAAAAACTATAAACTATGGGATGCTATAACTCAGAATTACCAATTGGTCCTCCAGGACCAACTGGACCACAAGGACCAGCAGGTGAATTACCTTATAAAATATATACTGCTTTGTTAACTCAAGTTGATGATGCTGCACCTACTGCAATTGTTTTGGAAAATACAATTGAAGAAACTCCTACATTTTCAAGAACAGCAGAAGGTAGTTATTCTTTGATAGTTACAGGAGGCATTTTTGTGCAGAATAAAATAGCTGTATTTTATCCACCTAATCCAGTTTTTAATTTAGATAATGGCACAAGTGCGGTTGAAATAAGTTATTCAAATACTAATAATTTATTAATTAATACTTATGATAAAGAGTTTTTAACGACTCAAGATAATAGATTAAATGGTTGCCCAATAGAAATAAGAATATATCCATGATACTAACACCATTAAAAATACAAGTAGCTATAATTAAAGCATTCTACAGTTTAGCTTTAAAATCCGTTAAATACTATGGTGGATTAGTTGTAGGTATAAACAATACTTGTCTTTTCAAAGAAATAAGATTACTTAGAGCTTATATAGATATACTTAGAAACTTCACAATAGTAGGTAGCACTATTACCTGCCATTGTTGTGTAGAAGGTGACTATACTGTATTATTAAATGACCTTTCAGAAGTAACTGAGACTAAGATTCAATTTGGTTGTGATAATAGTGGAAGCATGTATTACAATAATACAAGTTACCCTTTTATTTATTTTTATGATCATGATAATCAAATGATAGAAATTAAATTTACTACTATACTAGATTCAATTACAGATGAACCTATTGTTTTAAACCTAAATAATATAACCTTTACAGAAAACTGTAGTTTTAATACTGATACAATATCACCTGTTGAAGTGGCTATTATTGAAGAAATAGAAGAACCAGCTGTCACAGTAAATAATGTTTATGGTAATTGGGAAGGTAATATAACTATTTATGATGGTGTAACAGTAATTGAATCTTTAAATATTCCTGCAAATATTATGAATGATACAGATGCTATTATTGAACTTTGGAATACTACATATCCTAATTGGACATTGTATTATGACGGAACTAATTATGTAGTAGTTTCAGCTATTGATAATACGGATTATACTTCTTATAGTGTGGAATTTAGTCAATATGAAGGTGGTAATGATCCTAGTCCAACAGGTATTCTTAGTTTTAGAACACTTTTGTTAGAGTTAAATGGAGTAGATACACAAGGTAAAATATACATTACAAATAATGATGGTGTACTTTACGAAGACACTAGTTTTGTTAATTACTTAAATATTGAGCAAATAGTTGATGTATTAAATGCTAATTGTCAACCTTTTATTTTTGAGTATATAAATTCTGGAACCACTCCAAATTTTTATAGAATTCAAATAAGCCCACCTGAAAATTCATTTGCTTTTTATAATACTCAAATATTTGAAATACAATATAATTATGAGCTTGATGAAGTTTATACAAACTGGGTTAAACAAAGTGCTTTTTTTCAAACTGGTGTAGATCCTACATTAGTTCCTTATTCAGGTACTTTTGAAGAAGGTAATATTGGACCATTTGTTAACGATAACCCTTGTGAAGAAACTACAGCTAGTCAAGAGTGTTTATCTAATAACGACGTAAGTAAAATTATAGCACATATTGATAAATTAGTAAGATAATAAATGGCATTTTTCAATAACAAAAGAAAGGATTTCAGTATCCAACCTCCTAGACAGCAGGTTGATGGAACTCCTTTTTTTGTTACTGATAGTGCTAATATAGATTTTACATTAGAGAATTTAAATCTAACTGCCAATCTAACTCCAACAGGAGTAACAAGTGGTACTTATGGTAGTCCTACTCTTATACCTATTTTACAAGTAGATCAGTGGGGTAGAATAACAGGAATTACTACAACACCATTCTCAGCAACAGGTATAGCATTAGAAACTAACAGTAATCCTAATGACAGCCAAACTATATTAAACTTAATAGATAGTGCAACTATTCAAGTAGTAGATTTAGGTGGAGGTGATATTGAATTTAATTATATAGGTAGTGGAGGTTCAGGAACAGTAACTTCTGTATCAGCAGGAACTGGAATGAGTTTTACTACTATTACAGTTAGTGGAGCTATTAACATTGATACAACTAAAGTACCTTATATACCTGCTGGATTTAGTACAGGATTACTTAAATGGGATGGATCTGCTTGGGTATTTGATAATAATACATATTTAACAACTGCTGTTACATCTGTAGGTACAGGAACTGGGTTAACTGGTGGTACTATAACTGGTACAGGTTCAATATCTTTAAATACAAAACTTGCTCCTGCTGATAATCTTACAGGTAATGCATTAAAATACCTTAGAGTAAATGCTGGAGAAACTGCTGTAGAATATGCAACAGTAACAGGATCATCTCCACTTACAACAAAGGGCGATCTATACACATTCGACACTGCTGATACAAGGCTTCCTGTAGGAAGTGATACATATGTTCTTATAGCAGATAGTTCTACACCCACAGGGCTTAAATGGGGGTCTAACACAACACCTCCAGCATTAGGATACTATTTTGCAATATCAGATAGTACAACACAAGATAATCCAACTGCAAACACGCCAAGAGCAGTTAAGTTTAATACTACCGATTTAGCTAATGGATTTTCTTTACAAACACAAACTGCTGTTTTTACAGGAACAATAAACAATGGTGGAGCAGGAGCAGGAACAATATTAAATGTTACATTTGTTACATCTGGAACATTAAAAGTGGGGATGGTATTAACGGGTGGTAGTATAACTCCTGGAACTTTTATATCTGCATTTACAAGTGGTACAGGAGGAATAGGTACTTATGTAGTTTCTATTTCGCAAAATAGAACAAGTGCTCCCTATACAGGAACAATGACATCTCAGATTGTTGTTGCTCATACTGGCATATATAATATTCAGTTTTCATCACAAATGGATAAAACTGATGCAGGTGTTGATTATGTAAATTTTTGGCTAAGAAGAAATGGAGCTGATGTAACTGCAAGTGCTGGTGTCATTTCATTACAGGGTAATTCTCCTGCATACATGATGGCTGCTTGGAATTACTTAATAGAATTAATTGCAGGAGATATAATAGAGTTGTATTGGGGTAGTGCTGATACAGGTATGTCTATACTAGCAGGAACAGCTCAAACAAGTCCATTTGCACACCCTGCTGTGCAATCAACTATACTAACTATAACACAACAAGCAGGTATATTAGCAGGTACAGGAATTACTGCCATAAATTCTCTTACAGCATCTTCACAGACACTAGCAAGTACAGACCTTAATATATCTTCTGCTGTAGCAACGCATAGCTTTTCAATAGCCAACAACGCTGTTACCTATGGTAAGATGCAGGCGGTTTCAGCTGTATCAAGGTTACTTGGTTCTAATTCTACTACCACGCCTGTACAAGAAATAATTCTTGGGACAAACCTATCAATGTCTGGGAATACCTTGAATGCTACAGGTGGTGGTATTACTGAATTAACAACAGATGTTACTACACCAGCAGCTTCATCAGGAGTTACAGTAGCTACATTAAAAGCTAACCTAAAAACAGGTTCATTTGGTGTTACAGTAGATGGTGTAACGGCTGTTGTTCAGCCTGGTCAAACAGGGTTTGTTGTAATACCTTACGCAGGAACTATTACAGGGTGGAGTATTACTGCTAATGTAGTAGGGAGTATTCAATTTGATATTTGGAAAGCTATTGGTGCAATACCTGTTTTAGCAAATAGTATTGTCGCAGCAGCATTTCCAACACTTACAGCAAATAATTTTATTACATCAACTTCTATGGCTGGATGGACTCTTACTTTTAATGCTGGTGATGTATTTGGTTTTTATGTAAACTCTGCATCTACAATAAAAAATGCAACCTTAACAATTAGAACTACTAGATCATGATACAGTATATAGAAATAATAAATTTTGGAGATCGGATAAGGATTGTTACTAAGAACGAAGGAGATAGTGAGTTCAATGAACCTATTATTATTGATGTGGAAATACCTTGTATTTCACTAGAAGAAATCTTAACAGAAATAAAAAACAGATTATAATATGCCTACTTGGACAGGACTAGGAGCAGATGATAACTGGAGTACAGTATTAAATTGGGACACAGGTGTTCCAACTGCAACTACCCCTGCATTATTTACAGGAGCAGGGCTTAGTGGAAATAAGCGATGTACAATTACATCAGGAGCAACTTGTTCTAATTTAGATTTTACTGGCTATACAGCAGGCGTTGCTCCAAACACAGCTGTAATTACTTTTACTAATGCTTTAACTGTTAGAGGTAGTATAACTCTTTCTCCTACAATGGGTGCATTTGCAGGAGCAAATGGTATTATAATAAACAATATTGGAGCAGTAACTCATACTTCAAATGGATTTGCTTTTAATAAGTCACTAACTACAACACAAGGCGGAAGTGGGGGTAATATAGTAACATTTATTGGAAATTGGGTTGTTTCTTCATTTACTTTAACTGCTAATGGTGGGAATCCATTTACCTTTCAAGGAGCTGGGGTTATGACCGTAAATGGTAATTTGTCCTTGGGAAATCCTATGACTGGAAGTACAATGACATTTAAGGTAGCAACAACAGCAACTATATCTACGTCAGGAGCCGGTAATTTTACAGGAACTTTAAACTTAGATGCAGGGGCAAATACTATAACAATAAATAATCTTGTATTTGCAGGTAACTTAAACTATGTTTCACCAACTACTATTGTCCATACGGGACTTTTGACAATAGGAGGAAATTCTAATTTAGATTTACAAGATGTTCAGTTTAATAATTATCAGCAAAATGGTAATGTTACTTGTACATTAATTAGTGAAGCTAATTTTAATAATGTTACTTACGGTGCAAATAATGGAACAGGTACTATTTTGAATGGAGTAGGACGTAGATTAAAATGTCGGGGCAATTTTACACACGCACAAATAGGAGGTAATAGTTTGGGTACTGGTACTATTTCTTTAATAGGATCAGGAAATATAAGTGCCACTACTACACTAGTTGTTACAAATGACTTTGAAATAAATACTGTTGGAACTTATACCTTTACATCTAATTTCTTTTGTAGAGCTTTTAAAAAGTTTGGTTTAAGCACTGTAAATGCTGGACTGTTTACAATTAACTTTACAGCTGGTGGTATAATAGATTCAGGAAATATTATTTGGAATAACGTAACATTAGTAGGAAGTACAGTAGCTTCTTATCAACTTGATTCATTACTAACAGTTTCAAATAATTTGCTTATATCATCAACAACTACACTTATTGGTGCTTACGGATTTACAACTCAAAATTTTACCTGCTCTACACCAGCAGCAATAATTACTTTACAAAACATTATTGCAAATCCTTTAGCAGAATATACTGTTACAGGAGTATTGACATTACTTGGCTCAGTAGGAAGTAGAATAGTTTTACAAGCAGCAGGATCAGCAACCTTTAATGCAACAATTAATCCTGTTAGTCAGTTGAATTATCTGTCAGGAACATCTCCTAGTATTGGAATGACTTTATCACAAGCAACAGGCTTCTCACCATCACAACTAAATCCTGCAAATAGACCTGTTATTACAGGTGGAGTTTCACCAACATTTACAATAACTCCTGCTGCTGGAGGAACTATAACTCCTTTTATTACAATGAGAGCTGGTTATAAAGCAAAGTTTACGTTAGTTAATAGTGTAACAGCAAGTCAAAATTTAGCTTATGTGCAAACCCAAGACATTGATTCTAGTGCTGGTCAAAGTATATTAGTATTTGGATCTAATGGTGATGATGTAAACAATTCTACAATAGCTTTATTCAGAACACTAAACTGGGGACCATTAATTGCTCCATCAGGAAGTGTTTACTATACCTTTGTTAGCTAACTATGAAATATCTAGTTTTTGCTTTAGCTCTTGTATCAATAATACTAACAGCTCAACAACCTGAACCCTTAGTACAGAAAGATATTAAGATACAACCTATTGTTGAAAATCTAGAGATGGGTGAGAAGTATTGGTATGTACAGACTATAAAGATTTACTATAAAGATACTATAGGATTTAAGCATATTTCATTTAGAAGGGGAGATCCATTAACTAGTAGATGCACAGATTCAACATATGTGACATTTATATCTGGAGGAGACTCACTATCTACCTACAGTATTAGAAGATTATCTTGTGAAATAATAGCATATTTTAATCTAAATTCATATGAAGTAAACTGGTTAAAAAACCATTTTATTAATAAAATAATGATTAGAAACATTGTTACAGATAACTCTTATCTAGTATATATCAATGATACAACCTATTTATATGAAGTACTTAATAAGTATAATTCTATTAATCATAAGTAATGCAATACAGTCTCAATGTAATGTAGTTAATGCAGGTAATGATGTAACTCTTAACTGTAATGACTGTCAGACATTAACAGCTAACTACACCCAAACTAGAGTTACAGATTCTTATTTAATAACACCAATACCATACAGCCCATTACCATATACAACTGGTACTATATACAATATAGCTATTGATGATAGATGGTCTACTACTGTAAATCTACCATTTGAGTTCTGTTTTTTCAATCAAACTTATACCCAATATGTTATTAGTACAAATGGTGTTATTAGTTTTAATTTAGCTTATTCAAACCAATTCTCACCTTGGGCATTTACTGCTAGCATTCCAACAGCAGCAGCTAATTTTCCAAGATCAATGATAGGACTTTACCATGATATAGACCCATCATTAGGTGGTGAAGTTAGATATGGTGTTACAGGTGTATATCCATGTAGAAAATTAGTAGTTAGTTTTAATGATATTCCACACTTTAGTTGCTCACAACAGAGGTCTAAATTCCAAATAATCCTATATGAACTAACTAATGTTATTGAAGTTCATGTAGAAAGAAAGCAAACTTGCAATACTTGGAATGGTGGTAGAGCATGTCTTGGTATTCAGAATACAGCAGGTAACACAGCTTACGCACCTATAGGTAGAAATACTGCAAACTATACAATCAATACTCCTGAAGCTTGGAGGTTTACACCTAATGGTGTGGTTAATAGTGTGTTTAGCTGGTTAGATAGTAATGGTAATTTTATAACAGATAACCCTCAGATAGTAGTTTGTGACTCAGGTTCATATATAGCTGAAGTTATATATAACTGTGGATCTAACACTATAGAATATTATGATACTGTTAATGTGGATACTAACACCTATAACCTTCCAATTATACACTCAGACTAGGTATATCACAGGGTTTATTTATTAATTATATTTGTTAAAAGATTTTTTATGAAAAATTTGCTATTCTCAATTATTATTTTATTGACTAGTTTAACAGCTTATTGTCAAGTACCAACACCTAATGCTGCTAATGGTCAGACTGTTTGTCCAAATGAAACCCATTTTTATGGAGATCAAGTTATTGATCCTACCTCAACTTATCAATTTAGCATTGTACCTGCACAACCATTTACTGCTGCTTCTCAGCAGATCCAAGTTACTTGGACTATACCTGGTGTGTATACTATGACAATGATTGAGACTAACGCTGCTGGTTGTCAGTTTACAACTACTGCTCAAATTACAGTACAGAATATTGTACAGGCTACTGTCAATCCTATTGTAGTATGTGAAGGTGGTCTTGTACAGAATATTACAGGACAAAACCTAGGTATTAATCCTGTATTTAGTGGTACAGGAGTTTCAGGAACAACATTTAATCCAGCAGGATTGGCACCAGGAACTTATACTATTACTGTAACATCACAAACTGCTAATGGTTGTCCTGTTACTGGTACTGGTACTGTAACTGTAGAACCACTGCCCACTGGAGTTATATATACTGATTGATGAAATATATCATACTATTATTATTTATAAGTATCAAACTGAGTGCACAGCCTGTATATGAATTATGTGGTGCTGAGATTCAGAAGGAAATAAGAGCTAGCACTTCATCTAATATTAGTTGGAGTGTTATGCCTTTAATACCATACCAAGTAAATAATGATGTTATGACAATTACCTTTAGAGATTTAGGTACTTATGTAATAACAGCTACCTTTAGTAATGATGCATGCTATTCAGATAACAAAATAGTAATAAAAATTATTGAATGTAAGGAAACATTTATATGGATACCAACAGCATTTACACCAAATGGTGATAATGATAATGAAGAGTTTGGAGCTTATGGAATAAACATAGTTGAATTTAAGATGGCTATTTGGAATAGGTGGGGAGAAATGATTTTTATGTCACATGATCTTAATAAAAGGTGGAATGGTTCCTATAATAATAGAGCTTGTGAGGATGATGTATATACATACAAGATATACTATAAAGATATAAACAATAAAAACCATGAGAAGATTGGCAGAGTAACATTAATTAAATAACCTAACCTATGGAACAACCTATTCTTGTAGCCTTAATTGCACTAGGATCTGCTATTTTAACAGTGACTATTCCTAGACTTTTTAGTAAGAAGAAAGATGCTGTAGAGATGTATTCTGAAATACATGCTAAACTTTACAGTGAAATTGAAAGACTAGAGAAAAAGATAAACATTCTAGAGCAAAAGGAAGAACAATCTTATTTGATTGAGGAAAAACTAACTAAAAGAATAGCTGAACTAGAACAAGAGAATTTAAGACAAGCAATTGAAATAGAAAGACTTAAAGTAGAACTTAAACAACATGTTAAACAAAATTAAACAAATGTTCATAGAATCTCTTAAAGGTAGCACTGGTAAGATAGATCATAAAAGACTTACTGTATTTGCTTTTGTAATAATGTTTGCTATTACATTAGGAATTGTACTTTATAAGAAGAATGAAATACCAAATAAAGCATTGGTAGAATATGCTATGATAACAATGACTTCTGTAATATTGGGAGGAATGGGATTAACAAAAATTAAAAACAAAGATGTAAAAAATGAAACTGAGTAGAAATTTTGTACTGTCTGAAATGGTTAAATCACCATCAGCAGTAAGGTGGGGATTTGATGAGCAATTTAATCCTCCACAAGATATTATAAACAACCTAACATTGCTCTGTACTAAAGTACTACAGCCAATTAGAGATTGTCTAAAAGGAAGTATTACAGTAACTTCTGGCTACAGATGTCCTAGATTAAATGCTAAGATAGGTGGAGCATATACAGTAATTAATGGTAAACCTGTACAAACTTCTCAACATTGTTATGGGCAAGCTGCTGATATTAACTTTATTAAGGATAGTAAAGAGTTTAATGGTTCTATTGTAACAGTTATTAAAGAACTATCAAGTGATCCATCTTTTGAGTTTGATCAGTGTATATTAGAATTTGGTACTGATGATAACCCTTCATGGGTGCATATCTCTTACTGTGAAGGTAAGAACAGGAACCAGGTTCTTAGAGCATATAAATCTGGTAAGAAAACACTATACAAAGCTTGGGCACTATGAAAAAGAAATCTTGGTTTACTATTGAAAGAGTTACAATACTTGTATTGCTAGCTTTGCTATTCTTATTACAACAGTGTCATAAGTCTTGTCCTACAGAACCAAGGGAAGTTATTAAAACTGAAGTAATCAGAACATCTGATACTACTACTGTAGTTAAGTTAGATACTGTTACTAAGTATGTTACTTTAGAAATACCTATACCAGTACCTACATATTATGAAGATACTCTGTTAAATGTATACACTAAAGAGTATAGTGATAGTAATCTAGATGCTACCTTTATCAATAAGGTTGATGGTGACCTAGTAGCTTCTGATTTTAAGTATAAACTAAAGGTACCTAAAGAAGTAATTACAACCATTACACACACAGATAGTGTTATTAGGTATGTTAAAACTACCAAGAACATACTTGCAATTAATGGTATATTACTTGGCAGTCAGTACCTAAACACTTTTGAAGCAGGTGTAGGTATATCATATTATCATAAAAAAGGTTATATTTACCAACTAAATTATTTACCATTAACTAAGTCAGTTATGGTAGGTTTTTCTTATCAATTAAATAGAGATCATGATTAGTTTAAACCAGATGATTTACCAAATCTATGAAGATCTTCAGATAACAGCTGATGATACTACATTAGATAAACGTCTAATTAAAGACCTTATTAATCAAGAAAGGGCTAATTGGATCAGAAAAGAGCATAATAAAAACAGGAGTATTGATGATAATATCATTCAAGACTTAGGTTGTGTTGAGCTTGACTTAGTTAATAGGCAATCTGATAGATGCTGTGAGGTATTTGTAGATTGTAAAATACTAAAAAGCAAGCAACCAATACCTAATGCCATTGAATTAAATCATGAAAAAACTATTACGAGAATTAGCTCCGTGGATTTTATGTCTATTCCTATTTATTTTATGGATTATGACCATGCTGTTTATTATGGTAATGGTAGATACAATACCAAAGCTCTAGGAGCATTCCTTAAAAACAACTATTTATATATAGTATACAACAAAGGTAACTTTAATAAGCTATTACAGTATGTAAATCTACAAGGAGTGTTTGAGGATCCTACTCAAGCAGGTTTATTTATTAACTGTGAAACTCAAAAACCATGCTTTGATTGGAATTCACGCTATCCAATTAACTTTTGGATGTGGCAAACACTTGTTAAACCAGCTGTTCTTAATGAATTGAGAACTAAGAGAACCCTTTATATAGATCAAAATAACAACTCTAAGGATGATAATATCCCTAGTGTAGCAGCAAACTTTACCCAAGCGGGTACAGATCCTGGTCAAAATAGACAACAACAAGACTAATGATAAGCAGAAAGAACTCTAAAAATAAGTTTAATGTAGACCTAGGCTATGATGATATATATGATCACTATAAGCAGTTCTCTCCTATTCCATTAGATAAGAAAACACACAATAAAGTATTCACTGATATATTTGATAAGATGATGAATCTTATTATCAAGGAAGGTTACAGTCTTAAGTTCCCACATAAGTTTGGAGATCTTGAAATACAGAAGAAAAAACAGAAAATAGTATATAATGAAGATGGTGGTGTAAACAGAATATGTTATAAAGTAGACTGGCTTGCCACTAAAGAGCATTGGAAACAAGTATATGGTGACTTACCTGCTGAACAATTAAAACAAATTAAAGGTAAAACTAGAGTTTACTGTAAGAACAAATATAGAATGTCCTTTAAATACATTAAGGATAATGCTAAATATAAGGCTAAGTCTGTTATAATGTTTATCCCTAACAGAAAATGGTGTAGGGAATTAGCAACACACTTAAAAACAAATCCTTACCAAACAGATTATAAAGAACAATAATTATGGATAATAATAAAAAACGCTGGGAAAAATCAGAAACAGCTGATGGTATAACCAAAAGAGTTTGTGTAGAACAAGTTGAAAATGGTTTTGTAATTACTATGGAGAAATATGGTTCATCTGGTGAAGATGAAAAATACACCAGTGAGTGTAAGAAATATATCTCTAAGAAAAACCCTCTTGAAGGAACATCCCCTAAAACAGAAGAGGAGTCTTATGAAGATAAGATTCTTGATGGACTAGAAAACTTATCATTCTAATAACAAATAACTATGGCAATCTCTGGAAAACATGTTAGTCTTAAAACCATTGTAGAGAGAGTCTACATGGATTTTGGCTTTAATTATAGCCTATCATTTACTGAAGCAGCTGAATGGGCAGGTAGTATTATGGCTTTATTAAAAGTTCCTTTGACTTTACAGAATAAAGTAGAGGAGATTGAAATCCATGAATCAAGAGGTACATTACCTTGTGATCTAGAATCTATCATACAAACAGCTAGAATGGTAGAAGCTGGTAATGAAGGTTGTTCTACAGGTGTTATTTCTACATTAGATAGAGGTACTGAGTTTGTAGAAATCTCTGCAATTGACATTGTAAACAGAAGATTTAAGTTATGTGGTTGTAATGCATTTACAACTTGTGATGAGTGTACTACTGTTGAAGGTCCAGATATTCCAAATAATATACCATGTGTACCTCGTAATCCTATTATTAGAAGATATGGTGGTAGTATTGAAAGACCTAGATACAGACTAGAGCCTATGAGATGGGCTACTGATACCTTTCATACAAAACAACACTCTACTGATTATGACTTTTACTGTAAATCAGGAAGTACATATACAGTAAACAGTAACTACATATTTACTAATTTTGATAAGGGTAAGGTGATGATGTCTTACTTAGCTATCCCTACTGATGAAGAAGGTTATCCTTTAATACCTGCTGATGAGTGGTGGAGACAAGCTGTACAGTATGAGATTGCTTACAAGATTGCTTTTAAGATGTTTGTTCAAGGTACTATTACAGATAAGGTTTACCAAACTATTGAGAAAGAAAGAGATTGGAAAGTAGCACAAGCAGTTAATAAAACTAAAACTCCTGGTATTGATGAGATGGAATCATTTAAGAATCAGTGGCTTAGACTTATCCCTAAATACAACAACCACAGTAGTATGTTTAGAAATATGCAGCTACCTGAAAAAATGTTTAATCATCCATACAGATACTTTTAAAATATGCCTGCAAGTAAGAATACATGGAACAATGGGTTAAATTCAGATTTATCCAAGTTAAAAAGTCAACCAGATAGTTACCTTAATGCTAATAACATTAGGGTAATTACTGATGAGGGTAACTCTACATTTGCTATTGAGAATGTAAAAGGTAACAAGTTTAGTTTTAGGCTACCTGTTGTTGAAGCTACTTATAAGATTGATTTTTCAGAGGAGTCTGGTAATGTTGATATTACAATAAGCAGAGGAACAGTTAGTATAACTTTTACATTAAGTAATGTTGAAAATAAGAATAATGATTTTTTAACTCAAGAGATTAATACTCAGATACAAGCATCTGGTTTACCAGATAAACAATATGTAATTGCATACTATAATAATAACTTTATTGTTATATATGACTTTTTACCACAATCTAGTAACAGTCAAGGTATAGTTGTAAGTACATCACCTGACTGTTCAGAGTTAAGAACTTCTAGAATAGCATCACATACTATATTAGGATGGGGTTATTACAATGATAACTTGGTAATGATAAGTTGTTTTAGAAATAGTAACCTAGAAGATCCTCAAGATACTGAAGGTTTTATATGGGATTGTAAGTATGATAATGCTACTAATGAAATTGTAAGTTCTCAAATAGAAACTCAAAACTATCTATTACCATTAACTACTTTAAAGTATGCAGGTAAATTAAACCTGTCAAGACAGTATGCTATTAATGAGCACTTAAAATGTAGATATGAATCTACAGAAATAATGAGATTAATATGGACAGATTGGAATCAAAACTTAAGGCTTTGCAATCTATTTGATCCTCAAATATGGGCTACACCAGAAGAGTTATTCTCATATATACCTATTCACTTACCACAGAAACCTATTGTAAGTCAACTAATTACAGGAGGTAGATTACCTGTAGGTAAGTATCAATATTTTTATGAGCTATTTTCTAACCAAGGAGCATCATCTAGTTATTCCCCAGTTAGTAATTTAATTGCATTATTCCCTGGTTCATTATCAGATTACACTACACCAGGAGCTAACCCTGGAATTAACTCTGAAAAGTCTGTTGAAATCTTTTTACAAAACCTAGATACTAATTATGATAGTATTAGAATAGGATATGTTGTATATCAAATTCCAGATTTCCCAGAAGCTTTCTTTTTTGATGAAAGACCTGTACCACCTATTGGTGAAATAACACTAGTACACAATGGTAATGAGAATGATATTCCTGTAGATTCTGGAGAGATTGCTAATCTTAATAGACCACCAGAAGTATTTAAGACTATTGATGTAGTTAGAAATAGATTATTTGCAGCTAATGCTGTAACTAAATTCTTTGATTTAGAGTTTGATGCTAGAGC
>Ga0209298_10000486_pt1 | contig 26544 bp, 25 predicted proteins | sample S_140806_EF_Meta_FD_187325 | JGI IMG/M metagenome (GOLD analysis project Ga0209298, IMG submission 187325) | Freshwater microbial communities from Lake Simoncouche, Canada to study carbon cycling - S_140806_EF_MetaG (SPAdes) (version 2) | ecosystem: Environmental > Aquatic > Freshwater > Lake ... | reverse complement strand
TATCGAACTGCGGAGCGCCGACCCGCTGGCCGTCAGCCTCGATGGTGCCGATCGTGTGGTAGCCCGCATCAATCGCGCCGTACCAGCCGTTCGGCTCGGCGTTGGCAACGCCGGCTGAGAGGGCGAGAGCCCCCGCTGCGCTGGTGGCCAGAATGAAAGTTTTAACGCGCATGGGTGGATGCCCTCCGCAGCCCAAATGAATTTTGTGACGGCGTAGAGGCCGCCGCTGAGGTCACATAACAGCCTGACGGTCCGAGGTCGAGATGGTGGGGCGCGAAGGTTGGCAAGCGTGGCTGCAGCGCTACAGACCGGCCTTTTGTTGCCGCAAGGCGGGAATTCCGGTCCGATTTTGCGCCTCGCAGGCGGGCCACCGCCTCAAATCCGGAGGAATCGTCTCGCGGAATGACGGCTCCGCCGCGGCCGGTTTCAGGTGACAGGGGCCGGGCCTCGCTTTAGGAGCCTGCTCATCATGGACGAGACCGAACGCCAATCCGGGGATCGGGGCTGGGACACGGCGAAGACACTCGCCGAGGCCCTGCCCTATATCCAGATCTATGACCGCAAGACGGTGGTCATCAAATACGGCGGCCACGCCATGGGCGAGAGCGCCGTGGCGCGTCAGTTTGCCGCCGATGTGGTGCTGCTGAAGCTGATGGGCGTCAATCCCGTCGTGGTGCACGGCGGCGGGCCGCAGATCAGCGCCATGCTGGACAAGGCCGGGGTCAGGTCGGCCTTTGTCGACGGCCTGAGGGTCACTGACGCCGACACCATGCAGGTCGCCGAAATGGTCCTGTCGGGCGCGGTCAACAAGGAGATCGCCCACTGGATCACCATGGCGGGCAAGGAAGCCGACGTGCGCGGCGTCGGCCTGTCAGGCAAGGACGCCGGGCTCCTGACCGTGGAAAAAACCAAACGGACCAAGCGCGATCCCGACAGCATGATCGAGCATGAGGTCGATCTCGGCTTTGTCGGCGAGCCGACACGGGTCGATCCCAAATTGATCCGACGCCTGCTGGAATCCGACGCCGACTGGGTGCCGGTCATAGCGCCGATCGGCGTGACCGAGGAAGGCCAGACCTACAATGTGAATGCCGACACGGTCGCCGGTGCCATCGCCGGGGCGCTGGACGCCAAACGCATGCTGCTCTTGACCGACGTACCCGGCGTCAAGGGCGCAGACGGTGAGATCATCCGTCAGATGACCGTCAGTGAGGCCGCGAAACTGATCGAGGACGGTGTCGCCACCGGCGGCATGATCCCCAAGCTGCAGACCGCCATCGCCGCCGTGCGAGACGGGGTCGAGGCCGTGGTCATTCTCGACGGCCGCCGCCCCCACGCCATGCTGGTCGAACTGTTCACCGAGCACGGGGCCGGCACCCTGGTGAAGGCCTCTTGATCGACCTGTCGCACGTCTCCACCTGGGTGTTCGACATGGACGACACCCTGTACCCGCGAGAGCAGGGGCTGATGCAGCTGGTCCAGGCCCGGATCAATGCCTATGTCGTCGAGGCCGTGGGGCTGGATCCGGTCTCCGCCCGCGTGCTCCAGCGCCAGTTCCTGGACGAGCACGGCACGACCCTGGCGGGGCTGATGGCCAACTACACGATCGATCCCGCGCATTTCCTGCATGACGTCCACGATGTGCCGATGGACTCGCTGGAGCCCGCCCCGCGCCTCGTCGAACAGCTGATGCGCCTGCCCGGACGCCGCCTCGTCTTCACCAATGGCGCGCGGGACTATGCGGACCGGGTGCTGGATCGGCTCGGGGTGGCCGGTTGTTTCGACGGCGTCTTCACCATCGAGGACGCCGATCTGACGCCCAAGCCCGCGCCCTCGACCTTCCGGCATTTCATCGAACGATACGGCTTCGACCCGCACCGGGCCGCCTTCTTCGAGGACACGCCGCGTAATCTGGAGCCGGCCAAGGCGCTGGGCATGACCACCGTCCTGATCGGCGACGGCCACGGCAAGCCGCTGGGCGACCATATCGACCATATCGCCCCCGATCTTCTGGATTTCCTGACCGACCTGACCTTCAAGGACGCCGCCGCATGACCGACCTCGCGCATCTGGAATCCGTCATCGAAACAGCGTGGGAAGATCGCGCCAGCGTCTCGGCTGCCACACACGGCGAGGTCCGCAGGGCCGTCGACCAGGCGCTGGCCTTGCTGGACTCAGGACAGGCGCGGGTCGCCGCGCGCGGGGCCGACGGGGTCTGGACCACCCATCAATGGCTGAAGAAGGCGGTGCTGCTGTCCTTCCGTCTCAATGACAATGAGATCATGCGTGGCGGCGACCGCGGCCCGGCCAGCCACGCCCCCGGCGTCGGCCCCTGGTGGGACAAGGTGCCCAACAAATTCGGCGACTGGACCGCGGCCCACTATCAGGAGGCGGGCTTCCGCTCCGTGCCGGGTTCGATTGTGCGGCGCGGGGCCTTCATCGGCCGCAACGTCGTGCTGATGCCCAGTTTCGTGAACATCGGTGCCTATGTCGACGAGGGGTCGATGGTCGACGCCTGGGCCACGGTCGGCTCCTGTGCCCAGATCGGCAAGAACGTCCACCTGTCCGGCGGTGCCGGCATCGGCGGCGTTCTGGAGCCGTTGCAGGCCAATCCGACCATTATCGAGGACGGCTGTTTCATCGGGGCCCGCGCCGAGGTCGCCGAGGGTGTCATCGTCCGCGAGGGCGCGGTCCTGGCCATGGGCGTCTATCTGTCCGGCTCGACGAAGATCATCGACCGCGCGACCGGCGAAGTCTTCCGCGGCGAGGTGCCGGCATATTCCGTCGTGGTGCCCGGCAGCCTGCCCGACCCGAACGGCGGGCCGTCGCTCTACTGCGCCGTCATTGTCAAACGCGTGGACGCCCAGACGCGGGCCAAGACGGGCGTGAACGAGCTGCTGCGGGACTGATCAGTTCGCCACCGCCAGCCTAACCAGTTTCCCGTTCGCCTCATCGGTGACGACCCAGACCGCCCCGTCCGCCGCAACCGCCACATCGCGCACCCGTTCGCCGAGATCGGTCAGCAGCCGCTCCTCGCCGACGATGCGGCCGCCCTCGACCACCAGCCGGGCGATATGCTTGTCCTTGAGCACGGCGACCAGCAGATTGCCGCGCCAGCCGGGGAACATGACCCCGTCATAGAGGGTCATGCCGCCGGGGGCGATCGACGGGTCCCAATAATAGGCGGGCTGTTCGGTGCCTTCGCGAGCCGTGATCCCTTCATTGATCGGCACACCGCGATATTCGATCCCGTAGGTCACGTCCGGCCAGCCGTAGTTCAGGCCGGCCCGGTCCAGATTGACCTCGTCGCCGCCGCGCGTGCCGTGCTCGACGGTCCAGACGTCGCCGTTCGCCGCGATGGCGATCCCCTGCGCATTGCGGTGACCCAGCGACCAGATTTCCGGCAGGGCCCCGGCACGACCGACGAAGGGGTTGTCGGACGGGACCGTGCCGTCGGCATTGATGCGGATGGTCTTGCCCATGTGCGAGGCCAGGTCCTGGGCCTGGGGCCGCATCGGCGCGTCGGACCGCTCGCCCAGGGTGATGAACAGCTTGCCGTCCGGCGCGAAGGCCAGCGAAGAGCCGAAATGCTTGTCGCCGTCATAGGTCGGGGTGGCGCGGAAGATGACCTGCACGCCCTCGACCCGCGACCCGTCGTCCGACAGGCGGCCGCGTGCCACGGCGGTGCCGTTGCCGCCTTCACGAGGCTCGGCATAGCTCCAGTAGATCATCCGGTCCTGTCCGAACGTCGGGCCGATCACGACATCCAGCAGGCCGCCCTGCCCCCGGGCGTCGACAGCCGGCAGACCGGCGACCGGCGCGCTGACCAAGCCGGCAGCGGTGATGATCCGCAGGCGGCCGGGCCGCTCGGTCACCAGCCAGCGGCCGTCGGGCAGCAGGGCCAGGCCCCACGGCTCCTCCAGCCCCGAGGCCACCACCGTATGGGCCATGGCCACCCCGGTGCGAACACCGGGCGCGCGGGTCTGACCGGCAAAGGCGGGCTGCTGGTCCGGCGCATTGGCCGCGCGGGTCTCGACCGGATCCCCCGGCCGGGCCGCATCCTGCCCGTTGGCACCACAGGCGGCGGCCAGGGTCACGGCGGAGACAGTGACGGCGAGGGCGAGCAGGCGCATGGGAAACCCCTTGAATCGGATGCGAAGCGAACGGTCGCACCAGCCTAGCCGTTCCCGCCCCGTCACGTCACCCGTATGCGACGCAAGGTCCCGGCCCCGCGACGGCGTGAAGGCGGCTTGAAACCACCGGCACCCGCCTATATAGGCACCGCTCTTCCGGCGGACAGACCAGTTCCCGCCGGGACTCGAGCGACACGATCGTCAAACGGGGCTGGGTAGCTCAGCTGGTTAGAGCGGTGGATTCATAACCCACAGGTCGGCGGTTCGAGCCCGCCTCCAGCCACCATCGTCGCACCCCCCTTCTGCAAGGCGCCGTCCCGGGGCACACTGGCGGTTTTCGAGAGGCCTCCGATGATCAAGCGTTTTCTGACCCTCGCCGCCCTGGCCACCCTGGGCCTGGGCACCGTCGCCTGCAGCCCGGCGGCAGAAGAAGCTGAGCCGGAGGTCGCAGAGGCCCAGACCGAGGCTGAAGAGGCAGCGGGCGAGGTCAAGGCGGCCCTCAGGGAAGAGGCCGCCCAGGTCGGTTCGGCGATTACGGCCGTCGCGGGCCAGGCCGTTCGCGACGTCGATCAGGCCACCGACGAGCTGGCAGCCGATGCGGCGGCCATGAATGCCGAAGGCGAGGCCGAGGAAAAAGGCAACTAGCCGATCAGGCCGGTTCGGCAGGTTCGGCCGGCAGGGCGTCCACGAGGGCCCGCCCTTCTGGGCCGGCCCTCACGCCTCACTGGCAGTGCGCAGCGCTATCTCCGGGTCCGGTGGAGGCCCGGCCCGGACAGGCGAACAAGACGTCCGGCTCAATCAACCTCGGCACGGCCGCGAAGACTGAGCTCAAAATCAATCAGGATATCCATCAACTCCTCGCTTCCAATATGCCCCCCTCGGGCACCAAAACGGTAGTTCGTGAAGCTGACAATATGTTGAAGTGAGCCGACTTGCTCGCCGAGACGTGTAAAAAGCGATGGCGCCTTGAGCAAAAATTCACGGAAGGCCATAGGTTTACCCTCCTCTGTCAAATCAGCATACGCTGTATCGTATATTTGCAGCGTGCTTTTGACATCTTTGCAAGTGCGCACAATTCTGTTCTGTACAGTTTTGCGACTTCGATTAATGTAATTGTTAGAAATTGTATCGATCGGACCTCTTGGCCTTATTGAATCAAGCTTTGCAGATACTGCAACTACATCTTTCATCAGAAGACCGAGAGACCATTTATAGTACAGAAACCCCTTCCAGCAAAACACGCCGTCATGATATTTAGCGGGACTCATACGAAGCGTTGTTCCAAGAATATTGGTGTCATCGCCCGGCACGTTGGACAGGATTTTTGATGCCATTCGCTCTATCGAGCGAACGCCTGCCGCACTCGTGATCATGCTCATCCTTACCAGCGGTGTGATTTCCGACCGCACGAATTCCAGCATACTTTTGAAGTCAGATTCACTGAGCGAGAAGTAGCAGGCTGCAGGTTCAACGCCTACGCGGGAGAGTTGTTCTCTCAGCAAAAACGGATCAAGCGAGGGCGTCCGATCCATGACATCCAGAATCATGCAATCCGGATGGTCGATGCCAATGCCAAAAGCTTCGAGAATGGCCTTCTCGTAGTTTACCTGCCCAACAAATATATATCGACCGCCGGTTTTGAGGTCTCGACGATCAATCGGAATGACGACTTTCAGCGCAACCTGACGACCATCCAGGAAGCGATCGTATTCGTTGCTTCTTAACCTGTGCTTGATCAGCAAGCATCGGTTCAGCTCGGGCGTAAGGAAAAGCGGCTTCTCTTTCCAGTCCCAATCGCCCTCATGCTCTCTTGAAACTTTCAGAAGGTTCAAGACCCGCGCTGTCGACGACGTCCGCTCAAGATTCTCAAGACTGCGGAATGATCGGTCTGCCAACACACCCCCCTTGACGCGAGGACACAGAACTCCCCCATTCGCGCAACTGAAGTTCCAATATGCCTCGTTAAGACAGATTCGTCGCACCCCCACACACGCGTGTCACGAAATTTCATTTCGCCAAAAGACGTCGAGCGGCCCTTATGCGATCACTTTGTTATTCAATCATTTTATTGGGCTCGTGAGTTGTTTTGGCGGGAATCTGCGCACAAAATCACCTGACGTAACCTCAGGCGATGCGTATGTCGGGCGTGTCCATCCGGACCCCGGCCGCTCACGCTCAAGAGAAGGCTCCAGGTCTCCGCACCCGTCTTGCACCTGACCCGGGCTCGCCATGGCGACGATCCGGTGCGGAGCGGCCGGGATCCGGAAACATCGTGACACGCTGGACCGCGCCGGGTCCCCGCTCTCGCGGCGATGGGTGGACCCTGTATCCGGGCGTTACGCCGGTTCCGCCAGCAGCGCGTCCACGAGCGCGCGCGCTTCCGGGCTGGCCCAGTCTGCCTCGCCGGAGAAGGACGCGCGAATGCGGCCATTGCGGTCCAGCAGCACCGTCTGGGGCATCTTGCCCTCGCCCGGCAATTCGAACGGCAGCTGGAATTTCATGTCGCTGTAGAGCGGCAGGGGTTCGTGCACGTCGATAAAACTGCGCGCGTCGGTCAGACCGTCGGGCGTGGCGTCGACATTGATCGGCAGGACCATCAGCTCGCTGTCGGGATAGGCCTCGTCCAGCCGGGCGAGGGTCGGCATCTCCGTGCGGCAAGGCGCACACCACATGGCCCAGAGGTTGACCACCACCACCTTGCCGCGGAAATCCGCGAACCTCGCATCCGCACCCTCCCGGGTCTTGAACACATAGTCCGGGGCCATCGGGGTGGCCCTGAGCGTCTCCAGCCGGGTCAGCGACCCGGTAGCGAAACGCGCCAGTTCGCTTTTGGCCGCCGGTTCCGGCGTTGCGGCTTTGAAGAAGGCGTCGCGATTGACGTATACCAGCCCACCGCCGATCAGAGCGCCGGCCAAGAGTCCGCCCGCAATTGCAATCCCCGCTGCCTTCGAGCCCTTCATGACCAAACCTTCCCCGTCGCCAGCGTCAGTTAAGCCTTCTCCGAACGCGGAAGGTCAAGACATGTGGGGCGGGCGGTTCTCGGCACGACCGGCCGATATCATGCAGGCGATCAACGTCTCCATCGGCGTGGACCGGCGTCTGTGGGCCCAGGACCTGGCCGGCTCGCGGGCCCATTGCCGCATGCTGGCGGCACAGAAGATCATCACCGCAGCCGACGCAGACGCCATACTGGGCGGGCTGGACGCCGTTGAGGCCGAGATCCGCGAAGGGTCCTTCCCGTTCCGCGACCAGTTCGAGGACATCCACATGAATGTGGAGGCGCGGCTGGCCGAGCTGATCGGCGAGCCGTCGGGCCGGCTGCACACGGCGCGCAGCCGCAATGATCAGGTGGCGACCGATTTCCGCCTCTGGGTCCGGGGTGCCTGCGACGCCGCCGTCGATCAGCTGAAGGGCCTGCAAGCCGCCCTGCTGGTCCGGGCGGAACAGCACGCCGGCGACCTGATGCCAGGCTTCACACATCTGCAGCCGGCCCAGCCGGTGACCTTCGGCCACCACCTGATGGCCTATGTCGAGATGTTCGGCCGCGACACCGCCCGCTTCGCCGACGCCCGGTCGCGGATGAACGAGAATCCGCTGGGGGCCGCCGCCCTGGCCGGTTCGCCCTTCCCCATCGACCGCCACATGACGGCGACGGAACTGGGCTTCGACCGGCCGATGGGCAATTCGCTGGACGCCGTCTCGGACCGCGACTTCGCGCTGGAAAGCCTGGCCGCTTCCTCGATCTGTGCGGGACACCTGTCGCGTCTGGCCGAGGAGATCGTCATCTGGATGACGCCGCAGTTCGGCTTCGTGACCCTGCCAGACGACCTGACCACCGGCAGTTCGATCATGCCGCAGAAGCGCAATCCCGACGCCGCCGAACTGGTGCGGGCCAAGACCGGACGGATCATGGGCTCGCTGGTCGCCCTGTCGACGGTGATGAAAGGCCTGCCGCTGGCCTATTCCAAGGACATGCAGGAGGACAAGCCGCCGGTGTTCGAAGCGTTTGACGCCCTGACCCTGGCCCTCGGCGCCATGACGGCCATGGTCTCGGCCCTGCAGCCGAACACGGAGCGGATGCGGCAAGCGGCAGGATCGGGCTTCTCCACCGCCACTGACCTGGCCGACTGGCTGGTGCGCGAACTCAACCTGCCGTTCCGCAAGGCGCACCATGTCACGGGCGCGGCAGTCAAACGGGCCGAGGCCCTGGGCGTGGATTTGTCGCAACTCCCGCTGGACGAACTGCAGTCGCTTGAGGCGGGCGTGACGGAAGCGGTTTACAAGGTGCTCACCCCTGAGGCTTCCTGTGCCAGTCGCCAGAGCTTTGGTGGCACGGCGCCGGAACAGGTCCGCGCGCGCATCGTCGAGTGGAAGACGCGTCTCGCGTAAGGGGTTTGGGATGAAGAAGATCGTATTTGCGGGCGTCGTCGCCCTGATCGCCGTCTCCGCCGCCGGCTGCGGGCGCATCGCCGACCTCGAGGCCCCGCCGGCCAAACAGACCGAGCGCGGCATGCGCGACGGGCGGGCTCCCAACCTGCCCGAGCCTGCCACGGTCAACCGCCCGCCCAGCCAGATGCCGATCGACGGCGGCCCCAGCTCGAGCCCCTATGGCGGTTCGGGCGCCAACCCCGGCTAGGGTTTCCTCGCACCCATTCGACCGGATCGACGGCGCACTTCAGGCCCAGGCGCGCCGCTGGAGCCGCTTGTCGGAGCGGGGGCCAGGTGGCGTCCGTCACAGGATGAGGTACTGAAGCGGAAGCCGGGTGCGGCGCAGATCGCGCCGGCCGGCGACCAGCGGCCAACCCCTGACTCCTCAGTCCAGCGCGCACACATCCGGCAGTCCGCGCAGCGTGCCCGCGTGATCCAGTCCATAGCCCACCAGAAACCGGTTCGGTGCCTCCCAGCCGACGAAGTCAGGCTCGGGTGCGCGCGGCAGGGGCCAGGGCTTCCTGGCGAATACGACGGTGAGGACTTCCGCAGCGCCCTTTTCCCTGGCGATTCGCACGGCCTCGGCCAGTGAAAGGCCGGTGTCGAAGACATCATCGACGATCAGGACCCGGCGGCCCTCGATCGAGCGCTGGAAATCGGCATAGACGTCGATCCGGCCCCGGCTTTCGGTCCCGTCGCCATAGGACGCCAGCCACAGGGCGTCGAAGCGGACGTTGCGTCCGATCCGCGACAGGGCGCGGGTCAGGTCGGCCGCGAACCACAGGCCGCCGGTCAGAAGCACGGCCGCCACAGTGTCATCGTCGATCACCGGCGCGATCCGGGCGGCGAGGTCGGCGACGATGCGCTGGACCTCGGCTTCGGGCAGCAGGACCGTGGGCTTTGGGGGGGTGTCAGCCATGCGAGGCGGATACCGCCTCTTACCGGTGGGTGTCCACCACCGGCACGGCGTCGATCGGGCGCATCTCCGGCAGCGGGGCGGGAGTCAGGGCGGGGCGCAACCCACCGTCGGCACCGGCGGCTGCCGCGGGCGTGGGCGCGGGTGCCTTGGCCTCATGGGCCGCAGCATGAGCCGGAGCCGCCGGGGGACGGCGGGTGTCGGCATGGACGGGGGCCGGATGCGGGGCCGCCTTGTCCAGATCCTCGTCCAGAACAAAGGCGACACCGACGCCCTGGCCGCGCGCGCCCGGATCGGGAATCACCACGGCGAAGCCCTGGACCTTGCCGGGCAACACCGGGGCGGCATCGATGCGGACGATCGCGTGGCCGATCTCGGCGCCGTGGGAGTCCAGCAGGGCGACGCGAACCGGCGGCGCGATCCGCTCATTGTCACGGACATTCCTGAGGGCACCCGAGACCAGCACCTTGCCCGGGTCGGACGGCACAGGTCTGGCGCTGACCGCCTCGAAATCCAGTCCCGTCGGGTTCACGGTCAGGCCGATGGCGGCATAGGCGGCAGCGGCTCGGGGAGCCATCTCGACCACCTCGACGCGGAACAGCCAGGCGGAGCCGAGCAGGGCGGCAAATCCGGAAGCGATGCCGGCCCAGACCACGCCGTGGGTCGCCGCGCGACGCAGGCGGCGCTGTTGTTCGGCCCGGGCGCGGAAGGCCTTGGGCAGTTCGGGAGCCGGTGTCTCGGCCAGTGATTCGGGTTCGGACTCCTCGTGCTGGCCGAAACTGACGGCCTCGCCGGGTGCCGGGGCGTGCGACAATTCCAGCGGTTCGTCGAGCATGGCCCGCCAGGTGTGGCGGCACGACTGGCAGCGCACGGTCCGGCCCCGAGCCCCGATTGCCTCATCCGGGGTGAAATAGCTGGTGGCGCAGGACGGGCAGGTCAGTATCATGGGCGCCGACTGCGAGGCTCTTCGCCCCCTCCCGTCGCGGCCTGGCCGCGTCCTGATCCGAAATTCATGTCCGTCCAGCCCCGCCGCGCCTATCAATCCGACTCCGCGACCGCCACCGTCCGCCTGTCTGGCGTGGGCTTTGGCTATGCGGCGACGCACCGCACGCTGCAGGACGTTAACCTCATCTTGCCTGCCGGCTCTTTCCACTTCCTTACCGGGCCGTCCGGGGCGGGCAAGTCGACCCTGCTGAAACTGCTGACCCTCGCCGAGCACCCGCTGACCGGAACCCTGCATCTGTTCGGCGAGGACGCCACCATGGTTCCGCGCCGCGCCCTGCCCGCCTTCCGTCGACGGATGGGGGTGGTGTTCCAGGATTTCCGCCTGCTGGACCACCTGTCGGCCTTCGACAATGTCGCCCTGCCTCTCAGGCTGGCGGGCGGGAAACAGGCCGACCATGCCGGCGACGTCGAGGAAATGCTCGACTGGGTCGGGCTGGGCGACCGGATGGACGACCGGCCGCCGTCGTTCTCGGGCGGCGAGAAGCAACGGCTGGCCATAGCCCGCGCCGTGATCACGAAACCCGACCTGATCCTGGCCGATGAGCCGACCGGCAGCGTCGATGCGGTGATGGCCGAACGGCTGCTGAAACTGTTCCAGTCCCTGAACCGGTTGGGGACCACGGTGCTGATCGCCAGCCATGATGAGGCCCTTGCCCGGCGATCCGGCGCGAACGTCCTGAGACTCGAAGGTGGGCAGTTGACGGGTGGCGGGTCATGATCCGCCGCCTGTTCAACACGCGCGCGCCTCTGCTGCCGCGCGACGCAGGTGGCGAGGCCTGGCTGGCGGGGCTCATCGCCGTCCTGTGCTTTCTGGCCTGTCTGGCTGCGGTCGGGGCCGTTTCGGCGGACCGGGCCGCCCAGGGCTGGGCCCGCGCGCTGAGGTCCGAGGCGACCGTGCAGGTGCGGCCGCGCGTCGGCGAGACCGGTGCCGAGGCCGCCGCCCGGGCCGCCCAGACCCTGGCCGGGGTTGAGGGCGTCGATGAAGCGGAGGCCATGGACCGCAAGACCGCCGAGGCCCTGCTGCGGCCCTGGGTCGGAGACGCCGTCCTGCCCGACCTGCCCATACCCTATCTGGTCACCGTGCGGCTGGATCCGGCCGCGCCCGCCAGTGCCGTAACCCTGGGCCGGGCCATGGCCGAGGCCGGGCTCGACGCCACAGTCGACGACCACAGCCTTTGGCGCAGCGAGGTCGAGCGTTCAGCGGGCTTGATCACCCTTCTGGCCGCCGCGGCCTTCCTGCTGACCGCCGGGGCGGCCGGGGCTGCTGTCGCCTACGCCACCCGGGCGGGCATGGCCGCGCAGTCGACCGTGGTGGACACCCTGAGCCTGAACGGCGCCTCGGATGCCGCCATCGCCGGTCTGTTCCAGGCCCGCTATGGCCTGCTGGCCGCCGGGGCGGGGGCGGTCGGTGCCCTCGTCGCCATGGGGTTGGTGGGTGCCCTGCGCTTTCTCGGCGGGGCGGAAGGTGTGACCCCTGCCCTGCCGCTGGCCTGGAGCGACCTGCTGATCCTCTCGCCATGTCCGCTGCTCGCGGCTACGGTGGCGGTTGTCGTCGCGCGAGCCACCGCTCTGGCGCGGCTCAAGCGGGGTCACTAGGTCCAGGACATGAAGTTTCTGACCTTCATCGCCATTCTGGTGCTGATCTGGACGATCGGCCTGTTCGCCTTCGCCGATCGCGTGCGCGGATTTACCCCCGCGCCCGAGCCGGCCCGCGCCGACGCCATCGTGGCCCTGACCGGCCCCTCGGCCGAGCGGGTCAATGCCTCCATCCGCCTGCTCGAGCAGGGCAAGGGCAAGCGGGTGCTGATCTCGGGCGTGAACCGCGAGGTCCGCCGCCAGGAGCTGCGCGCCCTCACACCCGGCTCCAACCGGCTGTTCAACTGCTGCGTCGATCTGGGCTTCGAGGCCGAGGACACCATCGGCAACGCCCAAGAGATCGCCGCCTGGGCCGAGGCCAAGGACTATGACAGCCTGATCGTGGTGACCTCGGACTATCACATGCCCCGCGCCCTGACCGAGATCCGCGCGGCGGCCCCGGGGATCGAACTGACCCCCTATGCCGTCGAGACACCGTCGCTGGGCAATTCGCGCTGGTGGAGGGCCGCCGTCACCGCCCGGCGAATGACCCTGGAATACATGAAATATCTCGCCGCCCTTGCTCGCGCCATGGTCGGCGGGATCGATCGTCCGTCTACGGACGAAACCGCGATGGAAAAGGCCGCCTGAGTGATCACAATCCGTTCGCTGCTGTTCGTCGCCTGGCTCTATCTGTCGCTCGCCATGTTCGCCGTCGGCCTGTCCCCGGCCCTGTTGATGCCCTACCGCCCGGCCATGTGGGTGATCCGAAACTGGGCGAGATTCTGCCTGTTCGGCCTGCGCTGGATCGCCGGGGTCAAGGTCGAGTTCCGGGGCGTTGAGCATATGCCGGTCGGGGCCTGCCTGATCGCGGGCAAACACCAGTCGATGCTCGACGTCATTGCCCCCTTCGCGGCCCTGCCGGACAACTGTTTCATCATGAAGAAGGAACTGGCCCCCCTGCCCTTCTTCGGCTGGTTCGCGGTCAAGACGAAGATGATCGCCGTCGACCGTTCGGCCCATTCCAAGGCACTGAAGGACATGGTCCGGCAGGCGCGCCTTCGCTTCGCCGAAGGCCGTCAGATGCTGATCTTCCCCGAAGGCACCCGCGCCCCGGTCGGCGCGGCACCGGACTACAAGCCCGGCATCGCCGCCCTCTACCGCGACCTCGACTGCCCCTGCACCCCGATGGCCACCAACTCCGGCGTCCACTGGCCCGCGCACGGCTTCCGGCGGTATCCGGGGACGGTGGTCTATGAGTTCCTGCCGGCCATCCCGGCCGGGCTGAAGCGGGACGCCTTCATGGCGGTGCTGGAAGAGCGACTGGAGGGGGCGTCGAACGCGCTGCTGGCGAACCAGCCTACCGCAGCGTCTCCCACGCCAGTGCGTGCACCCGATCCCGCCCCAGCGCCGCAGCCATAGGCGGCACCTCGAACAGCCCCGCGATCGCCGGGTCCCGGACATCCAGCCCACCCGTAAAGGCCCCAAAGGCCGGCAGCACCGCGCGTCGGCCGTCCGTCACGAAACACGGCCGCCGCACGCCCCGCCCATGCGCCGCCACCCGGGCCGCCGGGTGCAGGTGCCCCGCGATCTCGCCCGGCTGCACGCCCGGCTGGGGCTCATGGATCAGGCGCAGCGAACCGAGCGCCATCGTCTCGACCACCTTGCCGACCAGGTCGTCCATCGCCCCGGCCAAAGCCGCGATGTCGTGGTTGCCCTCCAGCCAGATCCAGTCACGGCCCGCCGCCAGCCGGTCCAGCCGCGCCCGGTCGTCCGCCGCCATCCGGCCGACTGACTTCGCATCGTGGAAGCTGTCGCCCAGCAGGACCACCCTCGACGGCGACAGCGCCTCGATCTCGGCCTCCAGCCGGTCCAGGGTCGCGCGACTGTCATAGGGCGGCAGCATCTGGCCGCGTGCCGCGAAGGCCGAGCCCTTTTCCAGATGCAGGTCGGCGGCGATCAGGGTGCGGTGGTTCAGCACCCACAGGGCCCCCGAACAGCGCAACACACAGGGCTCGCCCTCGATATGAACGCGCAGGCCGCCGCTGGTGCAGCGGGCGGGGGAGAGGAGAGTCTTCAGGGCCGTATTCATCGTCCTTCTCCCATTGGGAGAAGGTGGCCGCGAAACGGTCGGATGAGGGTCGGCTGCGTCCGTCGGCGCAAGCCGTCGCAGGGCTCGGGATGCGGCTTGGGCCGACCCTTGGACCCGGCCCTCACCCTTTCGCCTTGCCGATCGCTTCGCTCCCGGAGGCTCAAGCCCTCTCCCAGCGGGAGAGGGGGCTGTCGGCGCGCCTTCACGCCATCACCTCGGCGATCAGGGTCTCTTCGTCGAAACTCAAGGCCGAGGCGTCGAGGATCATCTCCGCCGCCTGCCCGCCACCGACGCGCTCACGCCCGATCTGGACCAGAACCGGCACGCAGAAGGGCGAGGGCCGCTCCAGCGGCACATGTTTGATCCGCCCCTGGATCCGCGTCAGCAACTGGCCCAGCCGCGCCACATCCAGCAGGCCCGCCGCGGCATCGGCGCGGGCGGTCTGCAGCAGCAGATGGTCGGGCTGGTGGCGGCGCAGCACGTCGTAGATCAGGTCCGTCGAAAAGGTCACCTGCCGCCCGGTCTTCTCATTGCCCGGCTGGCGCTTCTCGATCAGGCCCGAGATCAGGGCGCAATTGCGGAACGTCCGCTTCATCATGAAGCTCTCGGCCAGCCAGCTTTCCAGATCGTCGCCCAGCATGTCGGGCTCGAACAGGGCGTCGAGGTCGATGCCGTCCATCGGCTTTATCGACCAGATGGCCAGCGAATAGTCGGTGCAGACAAAGCCCAGCGGCCCGACGCCCAGCCGGTCCAGTCGTCGCGTCAGCAGCATGCACAGGGTCGCATGCGCCAGCCCGCCCTCGAACGGATAGGCGATCAGATAATGCCGCGCGCCGCGCGCAAAGGTCTCGACCAGCAGGGTCCCGGCGTCGGGGATGACCGAGCGCGCCGCCTGCATCTCCAGCCATTCCTGCACATCAGGCGGCAGGACGCGCCAGTGGTCGCGGTCCTGGATCATGGTCCGCACCCGGTCCGCCAGCGAGGTGGACATGGGAAATTTGTTACCGCCCCAGGACGGGATCTTCGGGTCCTTGTCGACCGCCTGGGTGACCAGGGCGTCCATGCCGTTGATGCCCTGGAAGGCCCAGACCTGACCGGCGAAGACAAAGGTGTCGCCGGGCGACATCTGTTCGAAATAGTGCTCCTCGGCCTCACCGATCTTGCGCCCGCCGGTCAGCTGTCTCGACGCGCCCCCTCGCCGCGAAGCGACACGGACATTCAGCGTCGCCGCCGCCACGATCGTCCCGACATTCATCCGATGGCGCTGGGCCGTCTGGGCATTGCGCACGGTCCACCGGCCGTCCCGCGTCCGGACGATCCGCGCGAACCGCTCATAGGTGCGCAGGGCATAGCCGCCGGTGGCGACCAGATCGACCACCGCCTCGAACTGTTCATACGAGAGCGCGCGATAGGGACCGCAGCCGGTTATCTCCGCATACAGATCATCGAGTGAAAATGGTTCGGAACAGGCACACCCCATGACGTGCTGGGCCAGGGTATCGAGCGTCCCCGTATGCACCGGCTCCCGGTCGAAGGCGTTTGCGGCCACGGCCTCGCGCGCGGCCTGGCACTCCAGCATCTCGAACCGACTGGCCGGAACCATCAGGGCGCGGGACGGCTCGTCCAGCCGGTGATTGGCCCGGCCGATCCGCTGCACCAGCCGCGACGATCCCTTGGGGGCCGCCATCTGGATCACCAGATCGACATCGCCCCAGTCGATGCCGAGATCGAGCGTCGAGGTACAGACCACGGCCCTGAGGTCACCCCGCGCCATCGCCGCCTCGACCTTGCGCCTCTGCTCCGCCGCCAGCGAGCCGTGGTGCAGGGCGATCGGCAGGTCGTCCTCATTGATCGCCCAGAGTTGCTGGAACACGAACTCGGCCTGCCAGCGCGTATTGACGAAGATCAGGGTCATGCCGGAGCGCTTCAGCGCCTCATAGACCTCGGGGATGGCGTGCTGGCCGGTATGACCGGCCCAGGGCACCCGGCCCTCGCTGACGAGGACATCGATCACCGGCGGGGCACCGGGGTCACCGCGGACGATCACCATCTGCTCTCCCCCCATCGGGGGGAGGGGACCATGCGAAGCATGGTGAGGGGGGCTGGCCCCCTCCACCGCTGCTCGGTCCCCCTCCCCCGCTGGGGGAGGAATGCCGGGTCTCAACCACCCCGCAATCATCTCCGGGTCGTCCACCGTCGCCGACAGCGCCACCCGCCGCATGGCCGGGGCGAACTGTTGCAGCCGCCCCAGACCCAGCGAGAGCAGATCCCCCCGCTTGCCGCTCCAGATCGCATGCACCTCATCCAGCACGACGCATTTCAGGTCGGCGAAATAGTCGCGCGCGCCATCCCAGGCGCAGAACAGGGCCAGTTGTTCGGGCGTGGTCAGAAGGATGTCGGGCGGGTTGTCCCGCTGGCGCTGCTTCTTCGACTGTTTCGTGTCACCGGTGCGGCTCTCGACATGGATGTTCAGTCCGATCTCGCGGATCGGCGTCATCAGATTGCGCTCGACGTCCGTGGTCAGGGCCTTGAGCGGCGACAGATACAGGGTGTGCACCCCTGACCCCGGCCCGAACGCCGGCCGCGGCCCGCGCTCGGCCAGCTCGACCAGCGACGGCAGAAATCCCGCCAGCGTCTTGCCCCCGCCGGTCGGTGCCACCAGCAGGGCATGAGACCCGGCCTCGGCCGCCGCGATCATCTCCAGCTGATGCCGTCGCGGCGACCAGCCGCGCCGCGCGAACCAGTCGGCGAAGAGGGGCGAAAGCGTTGAGGAGGCGGGCGGCGGCGTCACATCGCGCCTATAGCATGTTCTTGTTCCGTTTCACGTCCCGAACCGCTATTCAGGACCCGTGTCCACCGACTCCCTCACATCCTCTTCCGCCCTCACCGGCGCCGAGCCCTGGCTGGCCCTGCCGCCGGCGCTGGCCATTCCGCCGGGAGCGGGGGCGATCTGCGATGGCGAGGGTGCACGCAAGATCGGACGGGGCGCGGCGGAGGGGGCCTTCACCACCGCCCCGGTCATGGTCGCCCACGCCAGCCTGACCGCGCGCCGCCTCGGCATCGCCCCGCCGCCGCGCTCGGCCGAGCTGCTGGATGTACTGGAGCTGTTCGCCTTCGTCCGGCCCGCCCGCTTCTGCGCCCCCTCTCCCAGCGGTCTGGCCCTGGCCATGGGGATGAGCGAGCCCCGGGGGGCAGAGGCCCAGGCCGGGGCCCTGCGCCGCGCCGCCGACGGCCTGCTGCGCGAACTGGCCGATCCCGCCTATCCCGACCGGGAGACCGCCTTCACCCTGGCAGAGACCCTCGGCCGCGCCGGCTGGGCATGGGCCTGGCGGGTCACGGGGGCCCTGCAGCATCAACCCGTTCGCGACCGCAACCATCGCGGCAGCGGGCTCGACGTCTGGTCGCGCCTGCCGGAATGGGAGGACGAGGCCCCGCGCGGCGAGGCGGGCTCGGCCCCCGTCGACAGCGAGAGCGCGCGTATCCGGCTGGAGAAACTGCTTCAGGCCTCCGGCCTTGACGAGACCCGCCCGACCCAGTCCGACTATGCCGCCGAGGCCGCCTATGCCTTTTCGCCGCGCAATGAGGAGGGCCGCCCGCGCGTCCTGCTGGCCGAGGCGGGCACCGGCACGGGCAAGACCCTGGGCTATCTCGCGCCCGCCAGCCTGTGGGCCGAGCGCAATCAGGGGGCGGCCTGGGTCTCGACCTACACCCGCGCCCTGCAGCGTCAGATCGACCGCGAGAGCGCCGCCCTCTGGCCCGACCCCGTCGAGCGCAGAAAGAAGACCGTGGTCCGCAAGGGCCGCGAAAACTACCTCTGCCTGCTGAACCTGCAGGACATGGTCCAGGCGGCCCAGCTGGGGAACGGCGACCTGATCGGCATGGCGTTGGTCAGCCGCTGGGCCATGCACAGCCGCGACGGCGACATGACCGGCGGCGACTATCCCGGCTGGCTGCCCGGCCTGTTCGCCATGGGGCCGAGCCATCAGGCCAGCGCGGCCAACCTCGTCGACCGGCGCGGCGAATGCGTCCACGCCGCCTGCCCCCACTACCGCACCTGTTTCGTCGAAAAGACCATCCGCGCCAGCCGCCGCGCGGACCTCGTCGTCGCCAACCACGCCCTGGTCATGACCCAGGCCGCCTTCGACGGGGCCCGATCGGCGCGCGGTCTGAAACAGGACGGCGAGACGGCGGCGCTGAAGCGGATCGTCTTCGACGAGGGCCACCACCTGTTCGACGCCGCCGACAGCGCCTTCTCGGCCTGCCTGTCGGGTCAGGAGGCCGCCGAGCTGCGCCGTTGGCTGCGCGGGCCCGAGGGTCGCGGCCGGCGCGGGCGCGGGCTTGAGCAGCGGCTCGGCGACCTCTGCGCCGACAACGCGGCGGCGACCAAGGCGCTGCAGGACGCCGTTCGCGCCGCCGCCCAGCTGCCCGGCGAGGGCGTGTCCGGCCGCATCGCCCCGGCCTCGGGCGAGGTCAATCCGGTCGGGCCGATCGAACGCTTCCTGCTGGCCGCGTTGGAACAGCTCCGGGCACGGACGACTGAGAATGCGTCGGGCAGCGGCGTCGAATTCGGCATGGAATGCGCCCTGCGCCCCGTCACCGAGCCGGTGCTGGAGGCCGCCCGCGAGGCCGCCCAGGCCCTGGCCGCCGTCGAGGCACCCCTGCTGGCCCTGTCGCGCCATCTCGAAGACATCCTCGACGACGAGGCCGCCGATCTGGACGGGGCCTCACGTGCCCGTATCGAAGGAGCCCTGCGCGGTCTCGACCGGCGCGCCCGCATGACCCTGCCCGGCTGGCGCTCGATGCTGGCGGCGCTGGAGGTGTCGTCGGACGAGCCCGACCCGGACTTCCTAGACTGGCTGTCGGCCGAGGCCGCCTTCGGCCGGATCATGGACGTGGCCCTGCGCCGTCACTGGATCGACCCGACCGTGCCTCTGGAGGCCGCGGTGATCATGCCCGCCCATGGCGTGCTGGTGACCAGCGCCACCCTGTCCGATCCAAACGCGGATGATCCGTTCGACATGGCCCGGCTACGCACTGGCTCGGCCCGGCTGATCGAGCCGGCCCGGACCCTCAAGGTCGAAAGCCCGTTCGACTATGCCGCCAACGCCCGGGTCATCGTTGTCAACGATCTGGTCAAGGACGACACCCGCCAGACGGCTGCGGCCATGCGCGAACTGTTCCTCGCCGCGGGTGGCGGCGGCCTGGGCCTGTTCACCGCCATCCGGCGATTGAAGGCGGTCTATGAACGGCTGGGGCCCGACCTGGCCAAGGCGGGCCTGCCCCTCTACGCCCAGCACGTCGATCCGCTGGAAGTCGGGGCCCTGGTCGATGTCTTCCGCGCCGAACAGGACAGCTGTCTGCTCGGCACCGATGCGGTGCGGGACGGCGTCGACGTGCCGGGCCGGTCCTTGCGCATCCTCGCCTTCGACCGCGTGCCCTGGCCGCGCCCGGACCTGCTGCACAAGGCGCGTCGCCTGCGTTTCGGCGGCGAAGGCTCCGGAGGCCGCAATTTCGACGACGCCCTGGCCCGGGCGAAGATGGCCCAGGCCTTCGGCCGGCTGATCCGCCGTGCCGAAGACAAGGGCGTCTTCGTCATGCTCGACGCCGCCGCCCCGACCCGGCTGTTCGCCGGCCTGCCGCCCGGCACCGAGGTCCAGCGCATGGGGCTGGCCGAGGCGGTGGAACTGGTTGGCGGTTTCCTCAAGCCGGACTAGACGGTGCCCCGATGACCGACACCGCCCCCCGCCACTCCCGCCGCGGCCTCGCCGTGCCCTTCGTGATCGTCGGCCTGCTGCTGGCCGGCTGGACCGGCTGGTGGTTCTGGCTGACCGCACAGGTCGAGACCCGGCTGACGGCCCAGGTCGAGACCCTGAAACAGGACGGCTGGACCATCACCCATGCGCCGGTGCGCGCCACCGGCTGGCCCTTCCGGACCCGGGTGTCGATGCCGCAGGCCGACATCCTTGCCCCCTCCGGCCACGGCGTATCGGCCCCCGAACTGGTGGCCGAGGCCAGCAGCTGGAACCCCGACCACTGGGTGGTCGTCGCTCCCGACGGCCTGACCCTGACGCGGGTGAACAAGGGCCGGATAGCCATTGCCGGCGACGGTCTGCGCTTCAGCATCAGCCATCTGCGTGACCGCTTCCCCGACCTCAGGGCCGAGATGATCCGCCCGACCTTCACCGCGCTCGAGGGGGCCGAGCCCTTTCCCATCGCCTCGGCCGAACGGATCCAGCTGGAGACCCGACCGCATCTGACCGACGGCGTCGCCTCGACCGACGAACTGGATGTGCTGTTCCGCCTGGTCGACGCACGCGGCCGGCCCGGCGGGCCGGTCGAGAGTGCGACCGGACAAGGCCGGCTCAGCGCCGATGTCGAGGGCACGATCGTCGGGGCCAGCCGCCTGCAGGGCATGGATTCAGCGGGCGTCTTCGCCGCCTGGACCGCGGCCGGCGGACGGTTCACCGCCGTACGGGGTCGGTTAAAGGCCGGGGACAGCAACGCCCTGATTTCCAGCGAAACCCTCTCGGCCCGGGCCGACGGGCGGCTGCAGGGGTCGCTCGCCTTGACCGCCGAAAAACCGGTGGCCGTCATCGCCGGCCTGGCCCGCGCGCAATCCGGTGCGGTCAACCGCCTTGGTGCGGCGGGTGCCGCCGCCGCCACGGCTGCGGCGGGCGAGCGGCCCGTCGATCTGGTGATCCAGTTCCGCGACGGCCGCACCTGGCTGGGGCCCTTCCCTCTGGCCCCGGCACCGCGGCTGTTCTGATGCCCGCCAAGCCCCTGGAAGAACCACAGGCCGACACCGAACGGCTGGCGCTCGATCGGGCGGTGGCGGAGGCGGTCAGTCTGCGGATCACCGCCGGCCCCCGACCCTCGCCGGACGCCGATGCCATCGCCCTGCGAGACCTGCTGAAGGATCTGCCGTCCGCCGCGACTGCCGGGGTGCGTGCGGTTCTCGGGCGTATCGATGCGGCGACCGGCGCGCCGCTGGTCGTCTGGGGAGCCACCAGCCAGACCCTCGCCGCCGATCGCTTCGGCCTGACCGCCCGGATGGCCGCCGAGCCGGAGCAGGCCCTGGGCGCCGTGCGCGATGGCTCACGCGCCCTGCTGGACCTGACCCCGGGCAAGGCCTGGTGGGGGCGGCTGCTGGCCGAGCCCGCGCTGCGCGTCGTCGCCGCCCTGCCCGATGACCGCCACGGCCTGCCCCGCGCCCTGATGATCCAACGGACCGAACCCGGCCCGACCGGCGACGACCGCACCTTCTGGGCTACCGACAGCCAGGCTCCCGACGCCCGGATCGTCGAGACCCTGGGTGCCGCCGGCCTGGCCGCCAGCCCCTTGATCGCGGCGGGCGGCTTGAAGCTGTTCATGCTCGCGGGCTATGTGCAGGCCGAGGACGGGCGGCTTGCATCCGCGCCCGGCAGCCTCTCCGGCGTCATCGGCGCCGCCCCCCAGTTCTGAAAGCGCCCATGACCGACGCCCTGCAAAACGCTCCCGTGGCCAAGCCCGGCATCCTCGACATCGCCCCCTATGTCGGCGGCAAGTCGCGCATCGAGGGCGTGGCCGAGCCGATGAAGCTGTCGTCCAACGAGAATGCCCTGGGTGCGGGCCAGAAGGCGCGCGAGGCCTATGCCGCCGCCATCGGCAACATCCACATGTACCCCGACGGCCGGGCGATGAAGCTGCGCGACGCCGTGGCGGAACACCATGGACTGGAGCCCGGGCGGCTGATCTTCGGCAATGGCTCGGACGAGGTCTTCGCCCTGCTGAACCAGACCTATCTGACCGCCGGCGACAATATCGTCAGCGGCAAATACGGCTTTCTGGCCTATCGCATCAGCGCCCTCGCCAACCAGGCCTCGGTCAAACTGGCACCCGAGCCCGACTTCCGGCTGACGCCCGAGGCCATCCTGGCCGAGGTCGATGACCGCACCCGGATCGTCTATGTCTCCAGCCCGTCCAACCCCACCGGCAGCTACAATACGGCCGAGGAAATCCGCCGCCTGCACGCGGCCCTGCCGCCCCACATCCTGCTGGTCATCGACGAGGCCTATGCCGAATTCGTCGCCGAGCCGGACTGGGAGACCAGCTTCCCGCTGGCCCGCGACAGCGACAACATCATCGTCACCCGCACCTTCTCCAAGATCCACGGCCTCGGCGGCCTTCGGATCGGCTTCGGCTATGCGCCGCTGAAGGTCTGCGAGGCGGTCGACCGCATCCGCCTGCCGTTCAACGTCTCGGTCCCCGGCATCGAGGCGGCCGTCGCCGCCCTCGGCGACGAAGCGCACCAGAAGGCATCGCGCGACCTCGTCCACGCCTGGCGGCCGCGCCTGACCCAGGCCATCAAGGGCTTCGGCTTCGACGTCTTCCCCTCGGCCGGCAACTTCGTCCTCGTCCGCTTCCCCGACGCAGCGCGCAACGCCGCGGCGGCCAATGACTATCTGAACTCGAAGGGCATCATCGTCCGCCCGGTCGGTGGATACGGCCTGCCCGACTGCCTGCGGATCACCGTCGGCACGGAAGACCAGAACCGGGCCGTGATCGATGCCCTGAGCGAGTTCGCGGCGGGGTAGGCCAGCTGGCTAGGTCCGCCTGAACACCCGGCTCGCCCCCCAGCCCATCAGGGCCGCCAGCAGCACCGTCAGCACGCCGTAGCTCCACGGCCGCCGGTGGGCGAACTCATAGATGTCGCGCTCGATGCCGACCTTCTCCACCGTCAGGGTGAGGTTGGAGACCGACACCGGCTCGCCGTCCTGGAACAGCCAGACCTCGGCGAAATACTGGCCGGTGGGGGCCACGGCGGGCAGGTCCAGCTCCGCCCGGAACAGGCCCGTATCGACGAACTCCACCCCGTCCGGATCGGTGTTGTAGAGCGCCGCCGCCTCGCGCAGCCGGATCACGGCGCGACGATAGTCCAGATAGTCCTCGCCCAGCCGGCTCACCACCACATCGCGCACGCCATAGCGGGTGACGGTGCGGCTTTCCTGCGGCGCGGCGATTCTCAGATGGTCGACGCCGACACCCAGCCGCCGCAACTGGCCGAAGTCGGCGATGTCGGACAGGGGCCGGGTCGAGGCGGTCATGTAGAAACCGGGCGCACCCTCGAACAGCACCGGACGGCTGTTGAGCCAGAAGCCCATGTTGCGCGTCTTCTTGACCAGCCGCACCGGGCCGTCGGGACCGCGCACCACGACCACCACATCGGCCGGACGGTCCGTCGGATTGAAGACCGCCCCGTAAAGGACGATCGAGGCCCCGCTGAACCGGGAGTCGATCATGACCCGCGCATCGGTCATCGCGGCAGCGACCCGGACCTGGCCGATCGTGCCGGTAGAGCGTTCCGGCGCAGGGGCGACGATCGCCGGCGGCGGGGGTGGAAGGACCTGTATCACCCGGGCACCTTCATTCCGGGACTCCGGGCGCAAAGGCGAACAGGTCCGACGGCCGCACGAACAGTTCCAGCCCGATCTGGATGCCGACCAGCAGGACGATCAGGGCCAGCAGCGCCCTCAGCACGTCCGGCCGGAACCGTCCCGACAGCCGCGCCCCATACTGGGCCCCGACCACGCCGCCGACCAGCAGCAGGGTCGACAGGACAATGTCGACGGTCTGGTTACGACCCGCCTGCAGGACTGTGGTCATGGCCGTGACGATGATGATCTGGAACAGGCTGGTGCCGACCACCACCCCGGCCTTCATGCGCAGCACATAGAGCATGGCCGGTACGAGGATGAAGCCGCCGCCGACGCCCATGATGGCCGACAGGATGCCCGCGAAGCCGCCGAGCACCAAGGGTGGAATGGCGCTGATGTAGAGGCCCGAGCGGGGGAAGCGCATCTTCAGCGGCAGGCCGTACAGCCACAACGGCCGGCGGCGCTCCCGGTGCGGCAGGACCTCGCCGCGCACCCGGCGCAGGATCTGGCCCAGGCTCTCGTACAGCATCAGGGTGCCGATGGTGCCGAGGAAGAGCAGGTAGGACAGGGCCACCACCATGTCCGCCTGACCCAGCAGGCGCAGATAGCGGAACAGCTCGACACCCGCCAACGCCCCCAGGACGCCGCCCAGCGCCATGACTCCGCCGATGCGATAGTCGACCGCCTTCTGGCTGGTGTAGGCGATCACGCCCGAGGTCGAGGAGGCCACCACATGGCTGGCCTGGCTGGCCACCGCCACCGACGGGGGAATACCCAGAAAGATCAGGATCGGGGCCATCAGGAAGCCGCCGCCGACGCCGAACAGACCGGACACGAATCCGACCGTCGCGCCCAGCAGAACCAGGAGCGGCCAGTTCACCGAAATCTCGGCGATCGGCAGATAGATATCCAAAGGACGCGCCTTCGGCTGGAACTGAGGCTAGGCGCCGGAAAGGCGACGACGGAACTGTTGGTGTCCTAGACCCACCGGGCGGCCCCCGCCACCCGATGCGCCAGAAAAGCTCGCCCCTCTCGCGTCAGGCGAGTGGCTCGACCGAGAAGCTCTCGGCCTCTGTCCGGGCCTTGGCCTGGTCCGCCGCCGGCAGCGAGGCCCGCAGGCGCTCGACCGCCGCCCGGGCGTCGGTGTCGCCCGCGCGCGCCGCGATCAGATACCACTTGTAGGCTTCGGTCAGGTCGGGCTCGATGCCCTGATCGCCGGTCTCATAGAGTTTGGCGACATTGAACTGGCTGTCGACCAGACCCTGCTCCGCTGCCCGCTTGAGCCAGTCCAGCGCCTCGCCCCGGTTCTGGTCGCCGCCGGCACCATCGAACAGATACATGCCATAGGCGTGCATCCCTCTTGCGTCGCCGCCATCCGCCGCCCGGCGCGCCCAGGCCCGGGCTTCCGCCAGATTGAGCGGCAATCCCTTGTCGCCGTCCTGATAGAGGCCGGCCAGATGCAGCTGGGCCGGCGTATAGCCCGTGGCGGCAGCCTGTTTGAGCAGGTCGATCCCACCGGCCTCGTCGGCATCGAGCCGGGCCGTCGCCTGCCCGTAGAGGTCCTCGCCGCGGGCCAGATCAGCGGGTGAAGGCACCGCCGGCACAACGGCGAGCGCCGCGAGCGGTGCCGGCGTGTCCATCGCCGGCAAGCCGGAGATGGACACGCCGGAGCCGGTCAACTGGCCCGTCGCATAGAAGACGCCGGCGGTCAGAAGGATCGCGACGGCCGAAGCCCCCAGCGCCTTGCGGACCGTGCCGTCACCTTTGACAGCCTGCTTGTCCAGCCGCTCCTGCAGGCGGGACTTGCCGCCGCGCTTGATGCCGAAACCCGAACGGACCGGGGCCTCGACGACAGAAGTCGCCATGGCGGCGCGGGCCGCGTCGATGGTCTGACGTGTCGATGAGGCGCGCCCCTGCGCCGCTGCGGCACGCAAGGCGCTGCGGTCGACGAAATCGTTCTCACCGCTGAACCCGACATCTCCCCCGACAAAGGCACCGGCAAGACCGACGGGGGCCGTCGCTTCGAGGGCGTCCGCGACGTCGGCACCGCCGAAGGCTTGGTCGACGGGCGGCGATGCCGAAGGAACCTCGGGCGTGGTGCCGAGCGCCTCAGGCAGCGATGTCGCGGCGGGCAGGCTGCCGAACGGGGGCGATGCAGCCAGCGACGCATCATCCACGCGCGGGCCGCGCAGGACAGCGTCAAGTCTGGCCTCGGTGCTGAGCACCTCGTCGACCGTGGCCCGGCGGCCGACGGGCAAAGGGTTCGGCTCGGGGGGGGCCAGACCGGCGGACCAGGCCTGCTGCTCGGCGTAGATCGGATCGTCAAAGACCGCGTCAGTGAAGGGCGCGCCCGGGAAGGTCGCATCCGGGAAGGCCGCAGCCCGCCAGTCAGAGTCCGGCGCGGGGACAGGGACAGGCACCTCCGGCTCGGCCCGGCGCTCGATATTGTTGCGCGCCTCGGCGATCAGGGCCGCGGTGCGCTCCTCCGACATCCGCATGCGCTCGGCCAGCTCGCCGGAAGCCCGGTCGTAGCCCTGTTCGATGCGGGCAGAACTGTCCGCCAGTCGGCGACCGATGTCGTCCAGTGCCTGTTGGGAGCGCCGCTCGGACTGGGCAATCCGCTCGCTCAGCCGATCTGAAATACGGGTAATCTCACCGCCCAGCTTCTCCAGCGCGAGGGCGTTGCGGTCGTCGGTAGCGGTCAGTCGCTGCTCGAAGCCCTGGGCAAGCCGGCCCATGTCGAGCTCGACCCTGCGGCTCAGCTGCTCGAAACGGGCCGGGGCCTCGGCCTCGATGGACCCGACCCGTCCGTTCAGGTTCTGGGCGATGCGCAGAACTTCGTGGCCCATGGCCTCGACCGCCTTGGCCGACCGCTCCTCGGACGTCTTGACCTGGTCTCCGATGGCCAGGACGGCGCGTTCGATGCGGTCTATCCGACCTTCGGACTCGGCCGTGTCGAGCCGCCGCATCATCTCGGCGCGG
>Ga0209298_10000485_pt1 | contig 26559 bp, 10 predicted proteins | sample S_140806_EF_Meta_FD_187325 | JGI IMG/M metagenome (GOLD analysis project Ga0209298, IMG submission 187325) | Freshwater microbial communities from Lake Simoncouche, Canada to study carbon cycling - S_140806_EF_MetaG (SPAdes) (version 2) | ecosystem: Environmental > Aquatic > Freshwater > Lake ... | reverse complement strand
AGATCGCCAGAGTTTGGTCTTGTGGGCCAAGGGTGTGATGGACAGTTTAACACACCTATATCCGAAGGATAGTTTGGTGAATCCGAGGTCAAAAAAGTAATTATTTCTGCTTATCTTTGCAGTCGCTTTGGGGGATTAGCTCAGCTGGCTAGAGCGCTTGCATGGCATGCAAGAGGTCGCCGGTTCGACTCCGGCATTCTCCACCCAATGAAATCAAGGCCTCAGAGCAATCTGGGGCCTTGCTGTTTTTCGCCGGTTCAAACATGGTTCAAACATTTTGACCATTTTTGAGGCCAAAATTGTCCGATCTCCGATTTCCGACGGGTAGCTGATTTGCATCGATGAAAGTTTGTTTTTGAATGATGATTCTCCGATTACTCGACTCCAAAAACGCTCAAAAATTTGTTTAAGTCGTTTTTTAAGCAAAGAATTTATCGAATTCACTTTTGGGAAATTGAATTTATTTTGGCGAATCCACATATCGGCAGATTTAAACAATTTATTGGATGGGTGGTTGGGCGTTGCTTGTGCAATCATTTAGAGGCTGACTGGAGTAGTCGGACAAACTGACCCACTCCGTCGGACTGAAATTGACCCCCGCAGTGGAGGCAAATTATAGGTACTAATCGGGGTGTTAAATCAAGAACACGTTGGGCGTTTTTGGATGTGAGTGGTTCCGACGAAGAGGAGTCAGTTTACAGCGACGAATAGGGTTTGTCGTCAGCGTTTTTTCCAGTCCATTGCTTAAATCTTGATTTTGGCAGTATTGTTTATTTTCTGCCGTAAAATAGTTTGCTTATTTTTGCACCTAATTGTACACAATACCATCGCAAACGACAAAACAAATATCGCCAAACTGCAAATCCAATTCAAAGAACAAAGCATCTTTGGAAACAATGATATTGTGAATTTCTACAGAGAGTTTGAACCCTCCTTAACAGAAACAAACATCAATTGGAGAGTGTACAACTTAGTTCAAACCGGTGTGCTTTCACGAATAGGCAGAGGCAAATTTACTTTGGGTGAATGCGTAAATTTTGTCCCGCAGATTTCTTCCGATCTCAAAAAGATTTACGCCAAACTGCATAAGCAGTTTCCCTACTTGAAAATTTGTGTTTGGCACACTTCCGTACTTAATGAATTGATGTTGCACCAGCCGGGCAGATTTTACACTTTAATAGAAGTAGAAAAAGATGCCATTGAAAACGTGTTTTACTCTCTCAAAGAGAACAAGCATAATGTTTTTCTCAATCCATCTGCTGATATTCTCAGCCGCTATGCATCAGGTGAAAAAGAAATCACCATTGTAAAATCCCTGGTAAGCGAGGCGCCTATGCAAAAAGTAAACGGTGTACAAACCTTAACAATTGAAAAAATGTTGGTGGACATTTTTTGTGACGAAACAATTTTCGCCTTTCAGCAAGGTAGCGAGATGCAAAATATTTTCAAAGAAGCATTCAGCAGATACACCATTCACGAAAGCCGTATGCTTCGCTATGCGGACAGAAGAGGAAAGAAAGAATGTTTTGATAATTACCTAAATAAGGTTTCTAAATTTCGGCAAAATAAGAAGTAAACTGCCGTTTTATAGTGCAATATGATACAACAAGAAACATTAACACAGCAATGGATTGACACGGTTTCCAAGTCGAACCGCAAAGCAGATAAAATTCTGGTAGAAAAAGTTATTCGTGCCTTGCTGCTTTTGGAAGGGTTGGCAAATTCAGAATTACCTTTCATCTTCAAAGGCGGTACGGCTTTGATGTTGCTGTTAAACTCAGCAAAACGATTGTCAATTGACATTGACATCATCGTCTCCAAAGAGCCAAAAAACTTAGAAGAAATCCTCAACTCCTTTGCGGTAAAACAAGGCTTCAACTCAGTGAAGTTGGTGGAACGAAAGAAGACATCCAACATCGAAAAAGCACACTACAAATTTTACTACACCCCCATTCACAAAATACATAAAGGTGATGATTATATTTTGTTGGATATACTTTTTGAAGCAAACCATTACAGCAAAGTTTCTGCTCACGGCTTGCAATCGCAGTTTGTAATTAGCGCCGGAAAAGAGGCACAAATACAAATGCCATCAGTGGAAGATATGTTAGGAGATAAACTCACCGCCTTTGCACCCAACACCACCGGAGTGCCATACAAACGCAATGAGAACAGCATGGCAATGGAAATTGTTAAACAGCTTTATGACATAGGAAATTTAGTTGATGTCGTAACCGATTTAATAACCATAAAAACCACGTACAACAAAATTGTAAAAACGGAAATGATATACCGCAATATCAACGGCACAAACCCTGCTGAAGTTTTGGAAGATACTTACCAAACTTCGCTTTGCATTTCTGTAAGAGGCATTGAAGGCAAAGGAGATTTTGGAGCATTGTTGAAAGGTATTGAAAGTGTGCGAGGCTTTATTTTTTCAGAGGCATACTATTTGGAAAAAGCAATCACACATGCGGCAAAAGCTGCCTACGTGTCGCAACTCATTGCAAGCGATGCAACGACTATTGAAAAATTCATAGACCCAAAACAGATTGCAGAGGCAACCATTGAAGCACCTAATAATCCTCGGTTGCAGAAATTAAAGAAGTCCGACCCCGAAGCATTTTTTTATTGGTGGAAAGCAATTCAACTAAAAGGTGAACTCAATATTCAATCAACATAATTTTAAAAATAACGACAAAGAAAAATCGTTAGAAAAGGCCACCATCCTTATTATGTATCATTAATTTGCCTCAAATGAGGGGTCAATTTCAGTCCGACGAAGAGGGGTTGGTTTGTCCGATTATTCCAGTAACTGATTGCGCAGGACTTAATTTCTCAACTTTTGTATTCGTTCCGGAAAGATCAAATGAAATTATCATCGATTGTTAAGGTTAGAATCAAAATGATCATCTGTTACACCTGTTACACTTGTTACAGTGTAACAGGTGTAACAGCGATAAATATTAGATCTTGACTGTTGAATAACCCATTTGGATTGGTTTTTCCTCGATTTTCCTTGAATTTTCCTTGAATTTACCATGAAATTCCCACAAATTTCCCATGAAATTCCCAAAATTGCGGTGTTTTTACCGTAAAATTCCCAAAAGCGTTAAATAATTCCGACAAATTGCAATGAAATTCACTTGGATGATTGAGTTTCTTTCATGAAAGTGCCGATAATTTCCCAGGTATTACTTCCGAATTATATTTTTACTCAAAAAAGGACCCAGTAAAGTACTGGATAGAATTGATTCGCATAGAAAATGAATGAATTTCATTGAAAAATTGGCATTTTCCTCTTGTATAGTAATGTAAATTAGATGATCAAAATAGGTATTCTATCTTACCCAATCCCCAGAAAGCTTCTTTATTATCAACTCCCCAAAGTTTGTAGTAATGATCATAACCCGCTTTGATAGAAATTTTCAAATGTTTTCCTGTTGGTGCTGAAACGGATAAGCTGCCGCCTCTGCGATAAGCGCCATTTAAAAATTGCGATGAAAAACCATTTAATGAAATTGACGTTGATTTGCCGATTTTGTAATTGATTCGAGCTTGATGGATATTTGCTTGTGTACTATCGACGGATGGGAAAGTCCTAGCAAATGTGCTTCCCATGCCCACGGTGAGTTTTTTGCCAATTGATAAATCTTGCGATACAGATAAGGTACGAACAATGGCAAAGAAGGTGTCGGTAAATTGCATGCGACTTTGGCTACCATAAACCATGAGGAAGTACTTGGTTCTTTTCCCTTTACGATAAGTCATTCCGGCGGTAAGGATAGAGAATTTACTATTGATTCGAAATAGACTATCAGGATGGTTATTGCCCTGCTCATATGGAGACAATGAGGCCATGAAATTGGGCAATTTTTTATTTTTGAAATGCGTATTTAGACTTAAACCATATCCACTGCTGATATTAGTAACTTCGCTTATTCTTAGCGGATTGTCGCGTGTGGTTTTATAGAATACAGAAGCGTTTATCTGATTTTTATAAAACGCAAATTTTGTTTTAGCGATGTGTTCAATGAAATTAACACGCATGAAAGGATTTCCGAGGTTCTTATATCTAGGACCTACCATTTGGGTGCTTCCTTCCAATGCAAATCCTTTAACAACGGTTTTCTCGGCCAATATTTTATAAGCTCCGGTACTCATGGCTTGTTGGGATATCGAATAAGGGCTTGCAGAAAAATAGTGGGTGTTAGATTCGAAATTATTGAGTGCTTTAAAACTACTTTTGGCATAGGACAGGTCCAATTTGGGCCATTTGTTGGACCGATAAATGGCATTGAAACCAACGACTCCGTTTTGCAATGCAATTCGGGTCTGGTTTATAAATTTACTTTTAGGGTCTGTAGCATAATGACCAAATAGATGTAATGAAAAATGACTATTAACTTTCAAGTCATAATTTACACCGATAAATGTCCTTTCATATCTGTTGTTTGCTCTATTGTATGAATTGAAATCTGAGATAATCGCCTTGCCGAATGCGAAATTCAACGTTTGCTTACCGAGCGCGATACTACTTTCAAGACCTTTCATACTGACACCAGAAATACTGTAGGTATGAATCAATGGATTGATAATACCCGATTGAAAATCTTTTATTCTGGAAAGGAGTCCCAATTGAGGAGGAAGCCCTTGTTCTTTTAACCAAGATGTTACATTGGCTTCAGGATCCTCCAACAACCTTTTATACTGGTTGAGCTTAGCCGTGTCCGCATTGAATGTACTATCTAATTGTCGTCGCTTGTTTTGGAGATTTTGTAATTGGGTTTCAATTTCCCTCAAACTTTCTGCGATCCGCTGAGTGTCGTTTTTTAATTGTTCCAATTGCATGCTGTCGGCCGACAGTATTTTGGGATGCTCATTTTTTTCAATGGAATCTCTTTTTGCCCCAATTCTGGTTGTTAGGCTGTCTTTGAGACTCAAGGAGACGGAGTCTGCCTGATTTTGATATTGAAGTAATAAGGCTTCTTGTTGTTCCTTGAGTTTGGTTGCCAGTGATAATTGTTGGTTTTTGAGTGCGTCCTTTTGTTTTTCAGTTTCTATTATCAGCTTGTCATGCACTTGAGACTGATATTTAGATAAATTAGCCTCTGTACTCGCCCTTTGCATTTGTTGTTCCCATTGTTTGGTGATGTTGCTAATAAAAGCTTGGTAATCGAACTTGACCTTTATATAGTTGCTGTTGTAAAAAGTTTGAGTTTCACTTGTTCTATAGAAGTCGACCAACAAGGGCAAGCCTCCCATTGAAATAGCGGTATTACCGGATAATCTTAAATATTGTGGTTCGTTGAGCATTCTAGGATTTTGAAAGCTCGTATGATAGCCTTCTAATCCAATTCTACCTTTGATTTTTGGTGTAAGTAACTCATAAATTGAAGCGCTATCTGGAATGATACGATTTTTCAGTTTAGACAAGCCGGTGGTCGATTTTAAAAAACCTGAATCAAGTTTGTTGAGTGTGAAATTATTTTTAGAATTTAATGAGATGGATTTTTTAGTGTTTGTTGAATCAATGGATTGTGTGTATGCCATTATTGAATGGGTACACACAAAAAACAGTATTAATTTACGCCTTACTTCATTGATAAACATAAACACATTCAATTACTTGACAAAAATGCTATTACGAATCTATGTTACAGCGATGACAAAAATGCTATTTGTTTAAACGAATAAAAATTTTTAATGGTTTATTATTGGATTTGTAATTTTTAGTTTTGTATATTCGATTAAAATGAATTTAAATTTTTTAGTAAATAGAGACATTTCTGGCTCATTATTACCAATGAGCATGGAGTTCATCTACCAATATAAACGACCATAAAAAAAATTGAAGCATGCGAAAATATCTAGTTTGTGTAATTCTGGGATTGTTTTTTGTCGCCGCAAAAGGGAGCCCATTAACATTCCATCCGCGGTTTACAAACAGCTTTCGGTTTATGGCTGCCGATGTCTGGAACATAGATATTCAGTTCACTGGTGCTACTAATCTCAACGCTTATTTCATAGCTACCGTTTCTGCTAGCGGGAAACCGGTTTGTACGATGAAAAGCGGAGTTGTGCTTTTGGTCCCAGGTGCTCAGAGTTATACCGCTGCTACAGTTAATACTTCACAGCTTACATACCACAGTCAAGCGATTGCAGATATTGAAGGTATGACCGGCACTTTTCCCAGTGGAACTTACACAGTTTGTTACAATGCATATTGCATTACAGGTAATTGCGACGGTCAAGGTTCTGAAGCCTTATACAATGAATACCCCGAATGTTTTGAAATGGTCGTTGAGCCGCCCACGCCAATACTATTGGCTATTCCGGAAGACAAAGCAGAGTTAGAATGGAAAAGACCCACATTTAATTGGATTCCCCCAATGCCAATTGCCAATGTGACCGGCTTCAATTACAGGTATATTCTGGTGGAACGCTCAAAAAATCAATCTTGTCCAGATGCGGTAATCCGTAATAGGCCACTGTATTATCAAATTGGCATTGATCAACCGACACTTCCATATCCTGCCGAGATGAATGATTTGGATACCGGAAAAGTTTATTGTTGGAAAGTGGATGGATTGGTTGAAAGCATCCCAGTGGCACAAAGTGAGGTTTGGGAGTTTCGATTAAAACCAGAAGAAATTGAAAAGAAGGATACATTCAAATTCGCCAAATTCACTACCCGATTGGATGCAGGCAATATTCAAGTTAAGTCGAACACGGTTTTGTATTTTGTGTGTACGGGCAGTTACAACGGTGAATTTTTACGGATCCAGATGAGTGGCGATGATAATTATTCCTACTTAATTGAAAACAACCAAATCGGGGTTGAAAAAGTGGAAATAGCTAGACCCAATGAGTTCTCTAATGTATTACAACATTTCGGGATCAATAAATATTCAATGGACCTTTCAAAGATTCCAGGACTTGCGACTGGATATTTCACACTTGAGGTATTGGGTGAAAACCATGTTCCTTATTTTCTGAAGATACAGATCGTTGATTGAGCATGAATAAGTATTGGACCATATTAATCTTGTTAGCCTTCACTGCTTTTACAGCGATTTGGTATGTTTCAAGGCCACGATTTGGCTATGTTAATTTGAAGGAAGTATTTGAAAATTTCACTTTTACCCAAAAGTTACGTGGTGATTTAAAGGTTGTCAAGGCGGCTAGAATGAGACAATTGGATTCTTTAAACTTTGAACTCAATTTGGTTTCCAAGAAGTTGAACTCAAAATATAGCAATGAATTGGCAGCGTATTACCAGATGAAGAGGGAAGAATACATCGTTAAGGAAGAAGAAGTGATGTCGTCCAACGCCGATTTAACTCAACAATACGATGATCAAATTCATGCTCAACTAGAATCGTACCTTTCAGATTTCGGTAAAGAAAAAGACTATGACTTTTTGTTTGGGACAGAATCGATAGGGACAATTTTATATGCGAGGGACAGATTCAACGCAACCAAGGAAGCGACTAAATATATAAACAACAGATTTACATCCACGAATAAATGAAGCTACATAAACGATATGTTTTGCCGTTGATCTTTACAGTTTTTTGTATTGGTATATTGTTGAGTTTGACCCCTGCGATTACGGGCAGACCATGGGATGAAATCATGAATAATAGTCTGGGTAAATTGACTAATTCTCAATCAACGGAATTGGAAATAATCAGTAGTTCTAAATCTATTAAAGATCATAAGTTCGAATTGATCTATCAATCGGCGAGAAAGAGATTGAATATTTTGAATGGTGGGGAAGATCCATCAACGGCTGAAATTGTTGAGGCTGAAAAAATAATTTGCTATGAATTGAGAATTTCCAGCCATAAGCAACCAGATCTTCTGAAGGAATTAAATCCTAGACCCTTTGAAGAAAGAGTAAAGTACTTTTCATCTACAATTCAGAATAACATAAGGATGGTTATTGGTAATGACACGCTCCCCTGCGCAATGGTGCAATTAGAAAGGAATTTTGGTGTTGCACCATATTTGAGTATTCAGACCGCATTTTCAGCTGTGAAGAATTGGAAAACACAGCGGCATCATTTGATTTTGAACGATGAGTATTTTGGGTTGGGTGATATTCATTTAGAAAATAAACTAAGCGACACAGATCTATGAAATTTATCAGGAAGTATTTAAAGCCTGTTTCGGCGTTTATTGGATTGAATTTATTGGTTGAAATATTTTGGCCTTTAAAGGTATTTGCTTTAACCAACGGACCAAGTCAACCTGAAGTACAATCATTTCAACCCATCGGTGTTACTGATATGGTGAACCCATTTTCTGGCGATTTCAGTTACAATATTCCACTCATCGATGTGGATGGCTATCCTGTGAATTTGGCTTATAATTCTGGTATCACTTCTGACCAGGAGGCAAGTTGGGTAGGATTGGGCTGGAATATCAACGTGGGAGCGATTAACAGAAGCATGCGCGGAATTCCGGATGAATTTAATGGAGACATTGTTGAAACTGAATATAATCTCAGACCCAACCGAACTATTGGTGCAAGTACGATTATTCCCTTTACTCAATCTGAGATTTTTGGAAAAGAAGCTAAAGGTGATTTACTATTAAAATCCTCCTTTGGTGTTAATTACAACAATTACAATGGTTTTGGATTTGAGTCAATGATTTCACCAAGTTTTAGTGCCGGAAGCAAATCAAAAGGGTCTATGAATGGTTCCTTGGGATTAGGCAGTTCCGCCAATGGACTATCGGTTACCGCTAATTTGAGTTATGATAATAGAAAATACATGGCAGAGGATGCGGATAAACGTAGCACTTTGGCAGTGGGTTCTTCTTTCAATAGCCGTTCAGGACTAACAGATTTAAGTATCAAATCATCTGTGAATATCAATCAAATTGGACAATCACTAAAATTTGGTTATCAGATGAATTTTGGACTTCCTACTTACACCCCCAGGGTAAATATGCCAATGCGCAATTACAATGTGAATTTTTCTTATGCGACAGGAAATTCTTCATTGGGTGCGTTTCCAAAAGGGACAAGTTTCACCGGATATTACAGTGAACAAGCCATGAATTTGGATAGTGGCAAGATGCAAATTCCAGCATATGGTTATCTGAATTCTCAAAATGTTAGCAGGGATGATAATGGACGAGTAACTGGCATGATGGATCTGAACAGGTCGTGGGACATGGCTTATAATAAGAATACACCAAATTTGCCTATTACCAATTACACTTTTGACATCTATTCTGCATCTGGTCAAGGTATTAGTGGTAGTTTTCGGCCATACAGAAATGAAATAGGTTACGTAGCTGATAATGTAAGTAGAAGTATTTCTGCAGGAACTTCAATGAGTGCGGAAGCTGGAGGTGGTAATCTGTTTGAAGTGGGTGTGGATATTAGTTTAAATGCAACAGAAACCGAATCCGGGGAATGGGCAAGTACTATTAAAAGTAAGTTCTCCAACGGAATAAATTACAGCAATCGAGCAGCCGCTTTTTTGCCGTGGAGAAGCTTAGGGGATGATTTAAGCTATGAATCTAGTTCATTCAAAGAAATGGGTGAACTCAGTGTGGATGATGAATCCGATTTTTTTAAATCTATTGGTAAAGAGCAAGCGGTTAGAATAGCATTGGATGCAAATGGACCCCGCGATTTTGAAGTGCGTACGAAAGCGGCTTACCAAACAGACGCTGGTGCTGTCATTGCAATGCCCAATAAAAATTATCGTACCAAACGCATTAAAAGAAACCAAACATTGTCTCTGCTTACATTCGCGGATTTGCCTTATAAAGGACTAAATGGCAATACAAAGCCATTGTACCATGCCCCTAAACACCATGTTGGCGAAATATCTGTCACCCGAAATGATGGAGTTCGTTATTATTATGGTGTTCCTGCCTATAATACCTACCAAGAAGAGACGAGTTTTAATGTTGGAATGAATACGGATGATCTTAAAAGGTCAGAAAATATTTCAGGTCATAAAGCCAACATTGAAGGAGATAAAGGAATCGTTAATTATGCTTATGATAATTCAAACGGCAAAGGGGATAACTCAATTTACAACAGAAGGGGCAATGATCATTACTATTCCAGTACAAAAATGCCGGCTTTTGCTTATTCTCATTTATTGACCGCAGTTTTGTCGCCTGATTATGTAGATGTAGATGGAGTGAGAGGTCCTAGTAAGGGGGATCTTGGAAATTATACCCTGTTTAAATACCAAAAATCAAAAGACCCATACAAATGGAGAACGCCCTTTGGCAATGGAACTGCAAATTATAATGAAGGTTTAAGAACTGATTATTTTGATGATAAAGCCAATTATGTGTACGGGGAAAAAGAAATATGGTATTTAGAAAAAATAGAAACAAAAAACACCGTTGCCATATTTACGCTAGAAGATCGTAACGATGCGTGGGAAACGGCCGGCAGAAATGGTGGCTTTGGAAAACAGAGTATGAAATTACTTCGTAAAATCTCTGTCTACAGCAAGCCGGAATACGATGCAAATCCTCAAACTGCTTTACCCATTAAAGAAGTGCATTTTGAATATGATTATTCGTTGTGTAAGAAAACGGAGAATAACGTTGAGATGCAAAAAGATCCAGCGGGTACAACTTTTGACCTGAGTAGCTCCGGGAAATTAACGCTGAAGAAAATTTATTTTACTTACGGAACCTCAAATAAAAGTGCCTTTAGTCCATACACTTTTGATTATACCAATTTGATTCAAAGCAACTTCAATCCAGAATACGGACTTAAAAATCACGATCGTTGGGGTAATTATAAGCAAAACAAGGGTAATATATTAAACGTACATAGCGCCGATATGACAAATTCTGATTTCCCCTATGTAGATCAGATAAAATCCGAAGCCGATAAAAATGCTACGGCGTGGACATTGTCAAAGATCAATTTACCCAGTGGTGGCAGTATCAGAATTCATTGTGAGAGTGATGATTATGCCTACGTGCAAAATAAGAAAGCCATGCAAATGTTTAAAATCACTGGTATAGCCAATGATGAGAACAATAACAATGATGTCTTCGCTGGAAAGAGTGAATTATTTCAGCCCAATTTTGTTTCAACGACAAATAACAGAGTTCTGGTATTCAAACTTCAAGATAATTTATCAAGTTCCACGACCTTGGAACAATTTAAAAATAAGTATCTAGACGGAGTAGATGAACTGTATTTTAAGTTCCTTGTAGACATCACAGGAAAGGGGCATTACGAATACGTCAGTGGATATGCTGACATAGACACATTTGGAATGAAATCTAGCGGTTCAGCTGGAGCAGATTATGATTATGGCTGGATTAAATTGAAGGAAGTAAATCAAGGCGATGCTGAAAGCACTGTAAATGTGAATCCTATTAGTAAGGCCGCTTGGCATTTTGCTAGGGCGAATGCCCCACAAATGGTTTACAATCATGAGTATCCCGAAACGCCCGGTGTTCAAAAATTTGTTAGTCGGATTTCAGATGCTTCTCTATTAAAATCAGTGATAAAAACCGTCATGGGGGCAAATGGGTATTTGAAAGATTTAGGATGTGGCAAGGATGTAATAAACAGTAAATCTTTTTTTAGACTTCTTAATCCAAACCGAAAAAAACTTGGCGGTGGTTTAAGGGTACATAAAATTGAGATGAGCGATGAATGGGATGCGATGAATAGTGCATCTGGTAATTCTACCCAAATCTATGGACAAGAATATAGTTATACAACAAATGATCCAGGCACTGGTGAGACCATTTCCAGCGGCGTTGCTGCTTGGGAGCCTAGTATTGGTTCAGATGAAAACCCGTTTTATTTGCCAATATGGTATGGCAACAAACAAGAAAAATTGTTAATTCCTGATGATAAATCCTATCTGAACGGACCCATTGGAGAGGCGTATTTCCCCTCACCTTCGGTAGGCTACAGCAAGGTTACTGTCAAGAATCTATCGGGAACCAATGTCAAACGACATGCCACAGGAAAGGTCGTAAATGAATACTATACGGCACGGGATTTTCCTACAATTGCAAGGAGTACCTCGATTGATGCAAAGCCAAGGAAGAGCTCACCGTTATTTATATTGTTTAAAATTGTGAATCGTGATTTTATGACTGTTTCTCAAGGCTATGTTGTAGAGTTAAATGACATGCATGGCAAGCAAAAAGCGATGTGGGTGTATCCTGAGGATGATGATCAACCGATTAGTGGTGTAGAATACAAATATCAATGTGAAGCATTTGGCAAAGATTCATGGAAATTGAAAAGTGATGCCCTCGTCGTGCATCCAGATGGAACAACCGATACAAGCCAAATCGGTGTTGAGTTTGATTTTGTTGCTGATTTTAGAGAGCAAAAGACGAGTACCATATCTGGGGCATTAAAACTCAATGTGAATAGCTTTATAGCTGGGTATATACCTGTTCCAGTACCAACTGGTTTTCCGGCTATTGACCTGGAGTTTACCCGATTTAGAAGTGCTGTGACTACCAAGATTATTAATAGATTTGGTATTCTTCAAGAAACCATTGCCCACGATTTGGGCAGTAAGGTGAGTACCAAGAATTTGGCATACGATAGTGAAACAGGGTTGGTTTTGTTGACCCAAACAAAAAATAATTTCGAGGATGATATTTATAGTTTCAACTACCCGGCCCATTGGTATTACGATAACATGGGGCAAGCTTATAAGAATTTGGGGTTGAAATTCTATAGTGTTCAATTCAATGCCAATGGTTCTGCAACGATTGCCAATGCGGAGAAATATTTTGTCGAGGGAGATGAACTGGTCGCCGACAACAAAGATCTGGCATGGGTAAAATCGGTGAGTGGTAACACAGTCACATTCATGAATGAAATGGGAAATCCTTTTAAACCAGCCGGTTTTTCATTATCAATGACAATTGTAAGAAGCGGCCGAAAAAATTTAATTGGCGTGAGTATGGGCGGGATCACATCACTTGAAAATCCATTGACTGGTCTTCAATCCAATAAATTTAGCAAGGTTATTAATACAAGTGCTCAGGTTTTTAAAGATCAATGGAAAACATACTGTGAGTGCTTCGCTTCAGAGGGTTCATTCATGAAAAAATCTCAAAATCAGTATGCGATTGGAAATAAAGGTCATTGGCGAGCATATAAGTCTTATGCATATTTAATTGATCGACAACACTCGTGGAAAAACAACAATACAGATATTAGGCGAGATGGAGTTTACACCGCTTTCAATCCATATTGGAAATGGTATGGCAACAAATGGGTGACTGATAATACCAATTGGACTTGGACATCAGAAATAACTGAAATAAATCCCTATGGTGCTGAGTTGGAAAATGTAGATGCTTTGGGTCGTTTTTCGTCGGCCACTTACGGATATAATAACTCCATCCCCACCTCTGTAGCGGCAAATGCTAAATATCGTGAGATTGCCTTTGATGGTTTTGAAGATTATGATTTTCAAAATTGTGCGACGGATCATTTTAGTTACAAAGCGGATAGTTTATCGGTAACCAAGACATTGTCGCACACGGGTAAAAAGAGTTTATCTGTTGGTGCCGGAACGCCGAAATCGGTAACAAGAAATCTAAACGATTGTATTCCTGAATAATAAAGAAGATGATGAGAAGGCTTTTGGTATTAATTCTTTTGGTTGGATGCTGGTCAGGTAAATTACTTGCCTCTGACGGAAAAAATAAATTTGAAACGCTTTGGATACAAAAGGGTCCACACACAGTTTTAAAACCGCTGTCGATAAAGTATAAGTTTTCAAATACGGAAATGAATGCATTTGTGTATAGCCGAATTCAAAAATTTCAAAAGAACAGAAATGATTTTTGGTTTCAGGCAAATGCGGATACCAGTTGGCAGATGTATGAATCACTCTCCCAAAGCTTGGAGATGCAACAACTCGATTACACACTTTGGGTTTCTGAATTTTCAAAAGAAAAGGCGTCTAATTCTTTACTGTATAAAACTGCTTTAAAGACTTGGGAAATAGCATCTGCCCCTCCTCCTCCAGGAACGGGTTCTGGAACTATTTGCGATAATGTGGATTTTGAAAATTCTGCTAGTGGACATTTTTCAAATTGGTCGGCGTGGGAGGGAGTTTCTTGCTTTTTCGAACAATCATTGAATTGTAACAATTTCAATACATCAATAACTCCAGGTTCTTCGTCATACATTACTCTTAAAGATGCCAATGGTGGAATTCCATATGATAGTGTGGTTGGTAATAACAGGTTGCCTCAGGTTGCACCAGGCGGTAATTATAGTATTTTACTTGAAAATCAGCTGAATGGGGGGCATGCAAGTAAATTGGAATATTCTTTTGTCGTTGATGCAAGCAAACCCATCTATGGAGCTCGATTTGCGGTTGTTTTAGAGGAGCCCAATGGTGGCCACGACAAAGAGGAGAAGCCTTATTTTCAAATTACATATCGCGATATTACAATCAATGAAAATTTAGAATGTGGTAGATATCGGGTAATTGCAGACAACACGGATCCTGAATTCGGAAGTTCCAAATTTGAGCCGGTAACTCCCGGTAGTTCGATAAAATTTATGCAATGGGACACTTCTCTGGTTAATCTCACTAGCAGAATCGGACACGAAATCAGGGTGACTTATATAGTTTCAGATTGTGCATTGGGAGGTCATCTGGGCTATGCATATATAGATGGGGGCTGTTTTAATGATCCAATAACAGTTGGTCCTTGTCTAGGTGATGGGACAAGAGAATTGTCTGTTTCTGGATTGTTCCCAAATTACAGATGGAAAGGTGATGGAATTGTTGGATCAAATTGCGGATCGAAAATCCTTGTAAGTGATCCGGGGGATTTTATGTTGACCCGACAACATGGAAGTTTAAATTGTAGATCATTTGAGTATATTCATGTGGATAGTTGTCCAAAACCTCAAAATATTCCATGTGCATTAACTATTAATAACAGTTCTGTGAGCGCATGTTCCACGAATTCTAATTTGTACTACGTTGATTTAGATTTTTCTATTTCTGGTGCACCAAGTCAAGGAGTTGTAAAAATTGAAATAGACAAGGTAGAACATTTTTTGAATCTGCCATTGGCATCACCCTATACGTTTCGAATAAATAATCTTTTGGCTGACGGAAAAAAACATGTGGTTAAAATTAGCCTTTATAAAGACGATTACATGAGCGATGAAAGGGCACTATGTTCACAGTCCACAGAAATATCGGCCCCCAATGCCTGTTTCATTCCCGATTTACCACCTTGTGAAAATTGTATAGGTGGCTTTATACCTGATCCGGGACAAAAGTATGCCATAAGTTTATGGGTGAAAGAGGGTGGTGCCAGTCCTACCGATACGATTTTTGATGCACCTTTTGTACAAATACAATACAATTCAGGTATAAGTAATCCGAGTCCATTTGTGGCAAACGGAAGAATCATCGAAGGATGGCAACGTATTTATCAGGAGTTTACAATCCCGGCGTTGGCAACATCGATAACTGTGCAACTTGGCTCCAACAGCGGGACTTCCTTTTTTGACGATATACGCATTTATCCTGTTAACGGGAGTATGAAAAGTTATGTGTATGATCCCATCAGTCTCAAGTTAACAGCGGTACTTGATGAAAACAATTATGCTACTTTCTATGAATATGACCAAGAAGGGACTTTGATACGAACCAAAAAAGAAACTGAAAGAGGTATCGTTACCATTAGTGAAAACAGACAAAGCAACCAAAAAAAATAAACAAAAAAATATGAAAAAAAGTACAATTTTTAGACTCTCCCTTATTGCCGCAGTTTGCGGAATGCTCATTCTTCAGTCTTGTGAAGAAGACCCAGTAACTCCACCTGTGGACAATTCAGCGTCGGTAAAACCGTATGTTATGGTAAATGGTCAAAAATTTGTTTGTGCACAACCAAGTTCCTTAAAAGTTACGTGGACGGGTGCCGATTCAATGTTGACGTGGGCTGGAACAGGTTTTTCAGATACATTCATAGGTATAGCGCATCAAAAAAATGAGATTAAAGTTGGATCATATAAGATTGATTCAACTGGTCTTGGAGATCCAGGATTTATTGTAACTGCAATTAACTGGGGTTCTATGGCGTCTTCACCAAAAATTAACATTGCGAAAGGTACTTATGAGTTGAAACGTGAAAATGGAAAATTTGTTTCGTATTTAAAAAATGGCGAAGGCTATAATGGTTTAAATCATAATCAGCGTTTCTACAACATAGAATTCAAGGTCATTTGGCCATATTGATCCTCTTAATGTAATCCACCAAAATCATGAAAAAATCAATTGGTCTATTTCTGGTGCTAATAGGAATTACAGGCTTTTCAATGGGCTATGTAAATACTGTTGGTCCCAAATCAAAGACGGTTTTGCCAGCTGTGACCAATGATTTGGAAAAGGCTGAAAGGATTTTGGTGGATTTAAATTCTTATTATGTGGAGCATCCCAATTATGCGGCAACAGTTACCCATGCCTTGTACTCTAATTATAATGCCCAAACGGCCGATGAAACTTACACGGGCTATTATCGGCATAATAAATTGAAAGAACACAGCGTTTTGATGGGAATAGAAACCATACAAAATGAGCAACTAAGGGTTGTGATAGATACAAATTCAAAATTGGTCATGGTACATAATACCATACCAATGGCCAACAATCCTGGAATTGAAATCATTTCTGCCTTAAAATTATGCAGTTCTATCCGAGTTAATGACAAAGGTACTAAAAGTACAATTGAATTGGACTTCCAAGACAATCAATATCCATTGTCAAAAATGGTAATCGATATCGTTGATCATCGACTTGCAGTTCTTGAAATGTGGCACAATGAAGCCATTACAAATGAGAACGGAGAAATCATTAAACCAAGAACAAAAGTCTCTTACACTGATTACCAAGAAAATAAAAAATTCACGGCTAAGGAATTCGCAATTGGGCAAATCGTTGAATTTAAAAATTCAGCAATTACACCTAAGGCTGAATTCAGTCTATACCGAATCATGGATTTAAGAACTAAATGAGATGAAAAACCTGATTAAGTTATCATTTTGGAGAATACTAGCCCTATGCTGGAGCATGGCTATTACTCACTATTGCAGTGCAGGGCATGTTCCAATTACGGGTTCATTGGCCAGCTCCTCAATTACCGCTGTTCCAACGGCATCATTTTCCGTAACTGATAACTTGATTTCAAGTTTGCCAGTGAATTCTTCTTCAGGTTTCATCAATAAAAAGGTAAGTAATACGATCTTGTTATATGTAGATCACACGTATCCGGTATATTCCGCAACATCCTATGTTTACAAGGTTAAAATTGAAATAAAAAAAACAAATGCCTTACTGGTTGATACTACACAAAATGTTGAATTAACATTTGAATATAATCCAAATGCGGCACCGGGAAGTTCCTACCGAGATCGCATTGCCTTTAGCTTCACCGGTGCTCACAAAATGGTTGTCAAAATATTGGAAATTAAAGATGCTGCTGGTAATACAATTTCAAATCCGGCTGATAATTTTATTTTAGAAGGCACCATTGATATCGAGCGATATTACAATTTGTCTACTACTGCTATTGAATGTGTTAACGCGACGCATACAGATTTGAATGGCGATGGAATCAAAGATGAAGTTACCCTAAATTGGAATACCATTACAGGTGCTGAAACCTATGACCTGGAATGGGCTTATGTGGACGATTACTCTGCCAATTTAGCCACTGCATTGGCGGCAAACACAATCAAATGGAATTTCAAAGCCAATTCAACCAGAATTAGCACGGCATCAAATTCTTATAAGTTAAACCTGGTTTATGAAAGAGGATATTTGATTTTTCGGGTCAGAGCCGTTGGACGATTGTTGGCCAGTCCATCGAATGAGGTTTTTGGGGCTTGGAGTCGACCTGATGAGGGAACAAATCCCACATCTGGGTCATGTTCAAATTCATATTATTACGTCAGCAATGCACACCAAGGGGATTTGAATTGGCAGTATTCTAGCGTTTTTGCTGAGGAAGGAAAGAAAAAAGAAATCGCTAATTATTACGATGGAAGTTTGCGTGGACGGCAAACCGTAACTAAGATTAATTCAGACAATACCGCAGTTGCGGCCGAGAGTATTTACGATTACAATGGAAGAAAAGCCATTGATATTTTGCCTGTGCCGTTGCAGTCTCCAGCGCTCAACTACAATGCTAATTTGAACGTAAGCACCTCAGGTAATAAATATTCATGGTCGGATTTCGACGTTGATCAAACTAGTTGTAACCCGAGCGTTGGAGCACTAAAAAACACAACTGGTGCAGGGCAATACTACAGTCCATCAAATCCCAACAAAACTGGAAACAATGCTTACATACCGGATGCGGCTGGATTTCCGTTCAATCAGGTTGAATATACGCCCGATAACACGGGAAGGATAAGACGGCAAGGTGGCGTAGGTCAAAATCATCAATTGGGTAGTGGCCATGAAACCAAATATTATTATGGGCAACCAAATCAAATAGAACTGGATAGACTATTTGGTAGCGAAGTTGGGTACGCCCGCCACTACAAGAAAAATATGGTTGTCGATCCCAACGGTCAAGTATCAATTAGTTATTTGGATCAAGAAGGCAGAGTCGTCGCCACAGCACTATCTGGAACAAAGCCAGGAAATGTGTCAGCCTTAAACAGTTATCCGAGTTCATCAACTACGGTGACGGCGGACTTGTTTGCGGCCGACGTGAACGAAAAATCATTATTAAATGTTTCAAACATTGACAATACAGCGCTTGAGTATAATGCGTATTTATTGGTGAGTGAACCCGGTGTTCATGTTTTTAACTACGGGATTACTCCAATGACCGTGTCTCCGGAATGCGTTTCAAACATGTGTTTTGATTGTATTTATGATCTTGAAATAGCTATCCGTGATGACTGTGGTGTTATGTTGACTGGCTTGCCAAAGAAAATACGTGTCGGACATCCCATACTAAATACAAACTGTAGCAATGAAGTGTATTTTTCAGAATATCTAGGTTCGCTCAGCTTTGATTTAGGAATCGGTAATTATCATATTACAAAAACGCTTAGCGTGAACAAAGAAGCGTACGAGTATTACCTAAAGCAATACCTGAATCCGGAAAGCAATTCATGTATAACACCGTTCGATACTTTGCTAAAGCAAGAAAAGGCCAAATTAGACTACGAGGGATGTGATATAACTTGTGAAGAATGCGCCGCGGCATTGGGTACCAAGGATGAATACGTCCTTGCTGGCCGGGGTACAGAGGAAGAGTGGACTGAAGAATACAATCGTTGTATGGAACCTTGTAAAGGGCCGGATTTATGCGAGGCTACATATCAAATGATGTTGGGAGATATGGCACCTTCTGGTCAATATGGAGAATATTTGAATACCATTACAGGATTGAACGAACCCTCTTTATATCCTTTGAGTATTTACAATGATTTCAACCTACTGCCTGACGGCGGATTACCTATTACAAATTCCAATGCTGCGTATTGGAGAAATCCTCAAATGGAAGTGTTTGGAGTTTCAGGTAACAGTATGGTCGCAGGTTATTTTGAAGCCGATGGGGTTACTCGCAGTAAAATAAGATTATCACAGCTACCGGATGGTACGTATGTTCCAGAATGCAACTCTTCCTTTACTCAATCTGGTATTGCCTATTGCTATCCTGAGAACTTAAAGCGGCTTTCTGATTTTATCTCAAATTGGCGGGGTTCCTGGTCTTGGAGTTTGGTGTATTATCACCCGGAATACTGCTACAACAAATGGTGCAACGCGAACATAAACAAGTCATTCACTCAATACGGTAAAACCAGTTCAGAATTTGATGACATGATTTTGAATGTCAATACTTGGAGCGATGCAATTTCTCAATTTCCAAATTTGCTTTCAACAAACGCTTTAGTAAATGCTGATCCATATTTCCTCAGTCCTAACGGAAGCTCACAAAAAACAGCAATGCAGTCAAAAGTTGATCAGTGGCAAGGATCTGCGTCAATGTTAAATGTAGCCGCAATCACTGTTAACTGTCCTTCTTATTATGGCTCGCCATTGCCGACACCAACGCCTCCCAAACCCGCCTGCGATAATTTCGGTTCAACCTCTTCTACTACAGAACAACTCAATCAACAATGGATCACATATCGATCTTTGTATTTAAGCTACAAGCAGGAGTTGATGGCACAAAGTGCTGATGATTGGGTTTCAAATACCGACAATTGTAACCGAGGTATAAATCATTGTATTGGTTTATCAGAAGTTGATTTTAATCCTTTTGAGTCAAATATGGATTACAGTGATTTCGATACTGACAGCAATCAACCTTGTTCTAACAATACATATAAGTTATACTCCAACAAAGTTAAACGATTCGATTTGCGCGCAAATGCTGCCGTAAAACAAATAGACGAAGACAAAGCCCAATTTAATAGATCCTATTATGGCAAGGCCTGTCCATTGGATATGGATTTTACCTTGTGGTTAAATGAAATGTCTCAAAAGGGCACCTTGAAATCAAACCACAAAGTTTATGAAGACGTTTGGTTTACACCCACCATTCATAAGGCAATTATAGCACCAAGTATCCCAGGATCATCTTTTGGAAATTGGAGTTGGAATCCATCTATTACCAATAACGTATTGACTGCTCATTTCACTAATTCCTCCTCAATATCTGCCAACTGCAATGTCATTTTGCAGTTTCCCATGGGATACAATTGGAGCTCAGATACTGTTGTTGAATTTAGAGATTTTGAAAGCAAAGGAAATGACCCCAACACGGGCATGTATTTTTTTGAAATAGTTGCAAAGCTCAGCTCAGGGAATTCTGTCATTGTAAAAGGACGAAGTTGCTTACCCTTTGGAAATTGTAGCTTCAAGGATGATTGTAAGAATACTGATTATGCCAACGATTTAGAGAAATTAATGAGTGCGGTTGCTAAAGGTAATGATCTTGTGAATTCCAACGTGAATTTAGAAACGTCATATACAACTGCAATGACTCGTTTTATTCGCAATAATGTTGGAAGTTCCCCAAAGAACAATTTGCGTTGGTCATACAACGGTTCAGGGATTTTTAGGATTTTCCAAAATGGAGCTGCGCCATCCGCAAATGATATTGAAATTCATTTTAATACCTATAGTCCTTCTAGTTTTACTGCATCACAATTATCTCAAATTGCTTATTTCACCGATTTCAAATTTGACAATAGTAATTTGAACGGTGGTTTTACTGTGTCTGCTTGGTATTCTGTGAGTGGTTCACCACCGTATTCAAAGGTTGATATTTCTGGCTCAGTTTCCAGGGGTAGATTGGGGATTTGTAACAATCCAGTACCTGTGGTCTGCGATAATATCCAATATGATGCTACCACCGATTTTGAAGCATTGTTGTCATACTATATCCCATCGCATCCAACTTCAGATATCAATTTAATGTCAAGTAATTTGTATACAAATTTGCTTGAATCATATGTTGGAAAAGGAAATGCTACACTAAAAAATCCGGTATGGGGAAACAATGAAATATCAACAAGCATAGAACTTAAAGATCCTGTTACAAACGCTATCTTCAGCAACTGTGACATTCGGTTGTATAGAAAGAATCTGAAAAACTTTACATCCAATGGCAGTATTTCTAATATTGTACAAGTAGGTCTCATTGGTTCAGACGGACAGGGTTATATTTCCGGCGCAGAGCACAATTTTACCGTGATGGTAAAATTCAACAATGGTATATATGAGGAAATCTACGGTTCAGTATCCTGCATTCCTATTGGTACTTGCCCAGATTGTGACCCACCATTAAAGCCTAGCAGCAACGGAGACTGCTCAAATTATAATTGGTATGCACAAGAAGTACAGAATTTCAATATGAGTGGTGGACCAACAATTGCCATTGTTGCCAACGATTCTTTATTTCCATGCGAATGTGTAACCAATTACTTGTACTACATCAGAGCATTTAGGTTAGGATATGCATATAATCTATTTCAATTTACAGGTTGTGATACGCCGCTTTCATCAACCCCGGTAAACATTAATCAATTCGCAACATTCTATGGTTGTCAAATGTCTTTTTGCAACGAATGTGATTTGTGGGGAAGTAGGGATGGATTGCTCAATTCGGGAACAGCACAGCAAAAGGTGCTGATGAATGCAGTGATAGCTTTCAATAATAAATTTTCATCAATGACCAACCCTCCTGCTTGGTTTACTCCGATTTTAATGACAGAGGATTCAATTGGGTCATTGGAATGCGAATGTGCACTTAAATATGGCGTTTATATAAATCGGTGGGTAAATGCCATGAATACGGAATTCCCACATTCGGATTATCCAGAGTTTCAACCAGCAACATATTATCAATTTAAAGAACAAGGCTGCGATGCAGATTGCTGGTGGCAGTATCATTACTATGCGCAAAAGTCACAAGTTGCTGGGGTGACCAACATAGCGAATTTTTCAAAAAATACAAGTTGTGAGTGTTGGTTGCGGTTTACGGATCACTACGGAAATTTAGCAGGCCATACACCGGCAGACGTCATGAAATATTGTTCTGCCCCTATCGTTACCTACGTAAATAAATATTCTGATTTTATCAATTCTCAGCCAATTCCAATCAGAAAGAAAAGCACAAGTGCGATGCAAATTCTGAAAAGGGATTTTAACAAATGTGACTTAGAGCCATTGCCCACAGTGACTTATGTAAATCCATGTAGCAAATATTTGGATGAAGTCGCTTATCACAACGCTCAAATTCGTCACAATCAACAACTGGAAGAGCTAACATCTGCTTTTCAGAAAGATTACTATGCTCATTGTATGTCAGCACTTGAATCTCTGACAGTACAATACCCTTCAAGAGATTATCATTTTACTTTGTATTACTATGACCAAGCGGGCTCACTTGTTAGAACCGTGCCCCCGGCGGGAGTGAAACTGGTTACGGATCCAGCAGATTTTGAATTAATCAATGCCGACAGAACCTATGGTACGCATAATTTCTACACTTCCCATATTCTCAATACAGTCTATGAATACAATAGTTTAAATCAACTGGTGAAACAAAGTGTTCCAGACAATGACAAGATGGACCTATGGTATGTTTCTCAGACTTCCGGTATTCCAGCGGGTTTTGAAGCCAAAGACGTTCAATTTGTCAATGGAAACAATGGAATCATGGTTGGGAATCTAAACGGAATCTCACAATTCTATCGCACTGTTGATGGCGGTGAACACTGGTTCCGCGAAGGCGATATCTACACCGGTGATATCAGTCGAATTTCTATGGCCAGCACAACAGTTGGTTACGCCGTGGCCAAAGCAGGGATACTATTGAAAACCATTGATGGCGGACAAAACTGGGTCATTTTGGCACTAAACAAATACTCCGTAGTTGATTTTGTTGATATTGTAGTTAGAAGTAATGGGGGTGTTTATGAGGGTTATGTAGGTGGTAAGTCGGGATTCTTTGAATATTTCAGCGACAACTCAGGGGTGATAACATGGAGCGGTAATAAATTGCCATCAGCGTTGGCGGGAGCAGATACCAAGAGCATATCATTCAAAGAAACATCCACCGGTACAGGCTACGCTGTGGTTGAGTTAGCCGGAAATTCAAAGCTGATAAAATGTACTTCTTGGGCTGGCACTTGGACTGAAGTAACATTGGCCGATAAGCTCCGAGCATCTGATTTGGCTTGCAATTGGATGATTGATAACAACAATGGATTCGCAGCGGGTGCAGATGGGTTATTGATAAAAACTACGGATGGTGGTGCGAATTGGACCATCATAGAAACCGGAGTGAGTTTTAATTTTAAAGATATTTTCTTTAGTACCACAACCAAAGGACTCGCGATCAATTCTTTGGGTAAAATTTATAAAACCACCAATGGAGGAAATACATGGAGCCAAGCATCAAGCATTGGTTTTTACAATGGATTTCACTTTTGGGATAAAACCAACGGCAAAGGTTTCGCGGTTGGCGAAGATGGGTTGATTGCTAAATTGGATCTTTCCGGAACGAATACAAAAGTTGAGAAATTAAGTCCTGCGCAATCAGTCACGGCGGATTTCAACCAGGTATACTTCAGAAACCTGGATGATGGTATCATCGTTGGCGACAATGGAGCAGTTTACATTGTTTCCAATGCTTCAGGGAATTTGTTGTGGTATCCAGTAACCGGCGCTCCATCAACAGACATTACCCATGTCTATTCAAATTCTGCCACTTTAGGTATAGTTACAATGGGAGGTAATGTTTATCGAATCAACATTACGGGCACTGCACCCAACTTTAGTGGCACATTTAGCCAATTAACAACGGGTACCAATTACTATAGCCAGTTATCGGAGAATGGGTCCAATCTTTTTGCTTTAAATGCTGGAAGCAGCCCGCAAGTAGCCACTTTTGCTACATCAAGCCTATCAACCCCATCTGTAAATTCTATCAGTTCGCTGTCGGGTGATGGAACGGTGAAGGACATCGCTGCGCTAAGCGGCACAAACTACATTGTGGTGGGTGATTTGGGAACGATCAGAAAATACTCCGGCACTTGGAATTCCAGCCTATTGAGTACAAAGCCCAACAACTTCAACAAAATCAAAGCCCTTGGGGGAACATCTGAAATTTGGATTGCAGCGGGGGATGGTAATTTGTATAAAAGTCTGAACGATGCAGTTACATTTAGCATGATACCCACTGGATCGGTTTCAGAGTTAACCAGTTTGGATATCTCATCTTCCGGACAAGGGATGGCGGCCGGTTATACAAGTAATTTACTTCTGATAAATTCCGGTGTAATCACCCAGGTGAATTGTGGTTCTGCTGTATTGATCAATGATGTGATTAGCACTGGATCTGGTGCGGGGTACATTGTTACCTCCAATAAAAACGTACCACTGCTTTACACCAATAACAGTGGTGTGACATTTACCATTGCAAATATTGGTGGTTTATTGATGCCTGGAACCAATTATACAACGGCCACGCGAAATTCAAACAATGATATATTGCTGGGTGGAACTTCAGGAACATTGGCTAGGATGGATGGCAGCAGTTCCATTTGGAGTAGATCCTATGTGGGTACAGAAGAATTACGCGACCTCCACATCAACAAAGCCATAGGCGTTGCGGTAGGGGTCAAGGGAATTTCGTTGCGCACAAAGGATGACGGGAACACATGGTATTATAACCCCCAAACTGAGGTCTCTGGTTCAAGTTTTTCAGACTTCGAAAAAGTATATGTAGTTTCACAGACCAAGGTGTATGTGATTGGAAAACATCATTCCGCCGCTGGGGTGATGGCCAAAATAATGCATTCAAACGCCAGCAACCAAATCAACTTCAATTTTAACGTTGCTCCGTCCACATCAACAGATTTCAAGGGACTTTCATTCAACGAATACAATTATGGAATCCTCGTGGGTGGCTCTTTGGTTTACAGATTATCACCGGGCTCAAGTTCATGGCAGCAAGTGGTTAATACATCGGGAACCACCTTTACCTCTGCCGATGTTCAGGGCAAGTATGCCATTGTGGTAGGCAATAGTGGTGTCATTCAGCGGTCAGATAATTTCATGACCTCTGCCACATTTACTGCCGTCACAGCGCCGTCAGGTACCACCTCGACCAATTTTAACAATGTGGTCATGTACGATAGAAGTCGTGCGTATATTTTGGGTGCAGCAGGGGTTTTAATTAAAACAGTAGACTATGGAAATACCTGGGTTCAAAAAAATACAGGTAGCGGTAGCAGCTCCGTCAATTTAACCACTTTGGCATTGAATAAACGGGATCATCTGGTATTTGCCGGCAGCTCAGGATATACAATGCAAGTCAATGATCAAGCCGATTTGGCAAGTTCACTTTTCTGGTATGACCGCTTGGGCAGAATGGTGGTCAGCCAAAATACCCGGCAGTTTAATAAAACAACCCAAGCCTACAGTTACACATTGTATGACCCGGTGGGTAGAATTACTGAAGTGGGAGAAAAAGCCGCTGCAGATCGGATAGAAACCACTTTGTTGGGTAGACAAATTGACGATGCTTTGTTATCTACTTGGATTTCCAATGGTGGCAGCACAACACGCACAGAAATCACCCAAACCTTTTATGACAATCAGCAAGGACCTAGTGGAGTAATCTCACAGAGGAACACCAAAAAACGGGTTACGGCGGTTTATTACATGGATGTACATACGACCCTCAGTGCCGGTGCAACCGCAGGATTTGGGCATGCAACCTATTACAGCTATGATGTTCACGGCAATGTAGACCATTTGGTGCAAGATGTGCCGGATCTGGCCGCTGTGAGCAATCAGTACAAACACCTTTATTATCAGTACGATCTCATCAGTGGCAAGGTAAACCAAGTGGATTACAGTCCAGGACAACGCGATGAATACCACCACCGCTACAGTTATGATGCTGATAACAGAATTGTTCAAGTAGAAACCAGCAAAGATGCCATCCTGTGGGATAAGGATGCCAACTATGAGTATTACAAACACGGTCCGCTGTCTCGCG
>Ga0209298_10000483_pt1 | contig 26566 bp, 20 predicted proteins | sample S_140806_EF_Meta_FD_187325 | JGI IMG/M metagenome (GOLD analysis project Ga0209298, IMG submission 187325) | Freshwater microbial communities from Lake Simoncouche, Canada to study carbon cycling - S_140806_EF_MetaG (SPAdes) (version 2) | ecosystem: Environmental > Aquatic > Freshwater > Lake ... | reverse complement strand
TAGTATTCGGAAGTTTTTCAACCAGATCAAGAATGATCACAGAAAAGTCAATTAATCGTTCTTCAAGATCATACTTTCTGGCTGTATCGAACAAACTGTATTCGCTAAAATCTTGATCATCCTGCATGTTAGTCATGTTGGCTATTCTCTTCCTCAATTTTATGCTACTTGCACATTGAAAATTTGGCATTTGGCATTGAACATTCAATTACAATAATGAACAATGTCAAACTAACAATAATCAATGTTCAACAATCCCAATCCTCAGCACTTGCACATTGAAAATTGAAAATTTGGCATTGAACATTCAATTACATTAATGAACAATGTCAAACGCGCAATGAGCAACTGTCAAAAATCTACTCGTGAAACTGATTGATTTCGTGTCCACCTTCAAGGAGATACTTGTCTCTGCTGAAGATCTTCAAGTCGGAAGCTACCATTTCACGACACAATTCTTCCACTGTATGAGTCGGTTTCCATCCGAGTATTTTCTCTGCTTTTGAAGCATCGCCTACCAGCAAATCAACTTCAGCCGGACGGAAATATTTCGGATCAACCTGAACACGGACCTTGCCGGTTGCTTTGTCAATTCCCTTCTCATCAACTCCACTTCCTTCCCAAGTCAATTCGATTCCTGCTTCATGAAATGCCCATTCAACGAAAGTGCGAACCGCTATTTTCTTACCTGTTGCCAATACAAAATCGTCTGCTTTATCTTGCTGCAGCATACGCCACATTCCTTCCACATAATCCTTGGCATGTCCCCAGTCACGCTCTGCATCAATATTCCCGAGATATAATTTCTCTTGAAGTCCGAGTTTGATTCTGGCAGCTGCGCGCGTAATCTTTCGTGTTACAAACGTTTCTCCGCGAATCGGACTCTCGTGGTTGAACAATATTCCGTTGCAAGCATACATACCATACGCTTCGCGGTAATTTTTTGTAATCCAATACGCATAAAGCTTTGCAACACCATACGGACTTCTCGGATAAAAAGGAGTCGTTTCCTTCTGCGGAATTTCCTGCACCAATCCGTACAATTCAGAAGTAGACGCCTGATAATAACGCGTTTTTTCTTCGAGTTTCAGAATACGAATAGCTTCCAATAAACGAAGCGCTCCGATTCCATCTGCGTTAGCTGTGTATTCCGGTGTTTCAAAAGAAACTTTCACGTGAGACATTGCAGCAAGATTGTAAATTTCATCCGGTTGCACTTCTTGTACAATACGAATCAAATTCGTAGAATCGGTAAGATCACCGTAATGCAAGTAAAAAGGAACACCTTTATCATGTGGATCGTGATACAGATGGTCGATTCGTTGCGTATTAAACAACGAACTTCTTCTTTTTACACCGTGCACAGTATATCCTTTGCTGAGCAGAAGTTCTGCAAGATATGCTCCATCCTGACCGGTTATCCCGGTTATCAAAGCTGTTTTTGCCATAGAAATAATAATACCAAAAGTAAGCTTTTTACCGCGTGGCAAGAAACCACGGATTCAGCAGCTCTTCTCTGTTGTAAAGCAATGGCGACTGGTCTGGCCACACGACCACATTACCACCTGACGCGACCAATATAGCGTGCCCGGCAGCGGTATCCCATTCCATTGTAGGAGCAAACCGCGGATAAGAATGTGCTTTACCTTCAGCAACCAAACAGAATTTAAGAGAACTTCCTGACGCCATAAAATCCACCGCTCCGAACGTGCTCTGCATTTCAGCAACGTACTTTTCTGTTTCTGGTGAACTATGCGAACGGCTTCCAACAATCGTAAATGCAGACGGAGGTGTTACCAATGGAAGTTTCATCGCATTCTTGCCTATCAAATCTGCGCTAAGCGATTGAATGGCATTGTCGCATCTGAAAGCACCCACTCCAGGAACAGAATAGTGCAGAACATCCTGAGCTGGTGTGTAAATCACTCCGAACAACGGAATTCCATTCTCAATTAACGCAATATTCACCGTGAACTCGCCATTACGTTTGATAAATTCTTTGGTGCCATCAAGTGGATCTACAATCCAGCACCTTGCCCAAGATTTCCGGATGGAATACGGAATAGGCTCCACATCTTCCTCGCTTAGTGCTGGAATGGAGGTTGCATTCAGATAATTAATAATCACCGCATGTGCATTTCTGTCGGCTATGGTTAGCGGAGAATTATCGCTTTTCATCTCTACCCCAAAGTCCGCGGTAGAATATACTTTCATGATCGCCTCTCCCGCTTCAATAGCTGCACGAACAGCAATATCTGTAAGTTCCTTCACGCACTAATATTTTGCACCGCCAACACCAATGTTCTCAATCGGATGCCACGTGGTTTTGATTTCCTGAAGATCCATGATCATGTAAGGATCCTGACTTGTTGCTGCATTCCAATTCTTTTCCCAATGAAAAAAGCGCTTTACGTTAGCCACGCAACCTTCTTGTGCAGATTTGATTTCGGCTTTGTCGTTGCCTGCATACACCAAGGCATTCACATCCATATGTGAGGCCATATGTGACAGTAATTCCTTCGTGTTGCCGGTCAAAATATTCACAACTCCTCCAGGCAAATCAGACGTTGCCAGAACTTCTCCAAGCGTAACTGCACATAATGGAAGTTTTTCTGATGCGAGCACAATACACACATTACCACCTGCAATCACAGGGGCAATCATAGAAATCATTCCGATCAGAGAAGAATCTTGAGGTGCAATAACTGAAACCACTCCTGTTGGTTCAGGAACTGAAAAATTGAAGTGAGAAGATTGCACAGGATTCACGCTACTGTACAAAGCAGTGAATTTATCGCACCATCCAGCATAGTAAACCATTCGGTCTATGGACAACTTCACTTCTTTCTCTGCATTAATTTTTGTTGCGCCCTGCACAATCAACTCTTCTGTGAATTGCGCCTTGCGCGCTTCTATCATTTCTGCGATGCGATAAAGAATCTGACTTCGATTATACGCGTTGCGACCACTCCATCCGCCAAATGCAGAACGCGCAGCTACCACTGCATTACGAAAGTCCTTCCTCGATGAGAGGCACATATTCGCAATTACATTCTTCTTCTTGTCGAGAAGAGGATAATATCTGCCTGACTCGGTGCGCGGAAATTGTCCGCCGATGTAGAGTTTGTACGTTTTCAAAACTTCAATTCGTGACATGTGTGCTTTTTTTATTTAACCACTGAGATCATTACGTGAACTCTGTTGTCTTAGTCAATCTTCAGATATGCTCCCAATCCGTGAATTCCACCTTCTCGTCCAAATCCGCTTTCCTTGTATCCACCGAATGGTGAAGTCGGATCAAACTTATTGTAAGTGTTTGCCCATATAACACCGGCACGGAGCTTTCCGGTCATATTGAAAATACGCGACCCTTTATCAGTCCACACGCCTGCCGAAAGTCCGAACGGAATGTTATTGGCTTTTTCAATAACTTCTTCAATGGTGCGGAATGTTTGAACAGTAAGTACAGGTCCAAAGATTTCTTCCTGAACAATTCGATGTGATTGGGATGCGTTCAGAAATAGTGTTGGTTTGCAATAATATCCTTTCGATGGAATTGCGCAGGAGCTCTGCCACATTTCAGCACCTTCTTCCTTGCCGACTTTAATGTAGTAGTTGATCTTTTCCAATTGCTCCTTGGAATTGATCGCGCCGATGTCAGTGTTCTTATCCAATGGATCTCCCACAATAAGCGTCTCGATACGATCCTTGAGTTTTTTGATCAATTTGTCAGCAACACCTTCCTGCACAAACAAACGCGAACCCGCACAACATACATGTCCTTGATTGAAGAAAATGCCATTGATAATTCCTTCAACTGCTTGGTCCAATGGTGCATCTTCGAAAACTATATTTGCTGCTTTTCCACCAAGTTCAAGTGTGAGTTTTTTGCCAGTTCCAGCTGTCGCTTTCTGAATGATTTTGCCGACATCAGTTGAACCAGTGAACGCTATTTTGTTTACGTCTTTATGATTAACAATTGCAGCCCCTGTATTGCCGAAACCAGTCACAATATTCACTACTCCGGGAGGTAAACCCGAATCGCGAATAATTTCTGCAAGCTTCAACGCAGTGAGTGGTGTAGACTCCGCAGGTTTCAATACTACAGTGTTACCGCATGCCAATGCAGGAGCAATTTTCCACGCTGCCATGAGCAACGGGAAGTTCCATGGAATAATTTGTCCTGCAACTCCAAGTGGCTCCGGATTTCTATTTGGGAAAGCATAGTCGAGTTTATCTGCCCATCCTGCATAATAGAAAAAGTGTGCTGCTGCTAAAGGCACATCAATATCGCGCGACTCACGAATTGGTTTTCCACCATCCATTGATTCAATCACAGCAAGTTCTCTCGCACGTTCCTGTATCATTCGTGCTATGCGGAAGAGATATTTCCCTCGCTCTGCGGCAGGCATTTTCTTCCAAACCTTGTTATACGCTCCACGCGCCGCTCGCACAGCGCGATCTACATCACGTTCATCTCCTAACGCAACTTCAGCCAGCGCCTTCTCAGTTGATGGACTATAAGCTGTATAATACTTTCCTCCTGCCGGCGCTACAAACTCTCCATTGATGAAGTGTCCGTATTTCTTTTCGAGACGAATATGATCTGTACTTTCCGGAGATGGAGCATATCCCCATCCTCCACTGAAATCCAATTCGCGTTTTGCTTTCGACTTTACTGCCATTGTGTGTTCTTTATTTCAATCTGCTGTTATGATCTATACTTCCTATGTGCATTAACCAACGATGATCATTCTTTAATCCTTTGAAAAATAGTCGCCGCTTTGATACAACCCACTTGCTTCCTTGGCCAACTGCATGAGGATATCATTGGTAAGACTACTCGCTCCAAAACGGAACCATTGGTTGGTCATCCAAGCATTGCCTAATGTTTCCTTCACCATCACGAGATAATTCAACGCTCCTTTTGCTGTAGAAATTCCACCCGCGGGTTTCATCCCAATCATCACTCCGGTTTCGTAGTAGTAATCACGAATCGCTTCTAACATCACCAATGTAACAGGTTGAGTTGCGGCCGGCTGAATTTTCCCTGTAGAAGTTTTGATGAAATCAGCTCCTGCACGCATCGCAATCTCACTTGCACGGCGCACATTGTCCAGCGTAGACAATTCACCTGTCTCTAAAATAACCTTTAGTCGCGCTACGCCACACGCTTCTTTAACTTGCGCAATTTCATCGAATACGTAATTGTAATTACCAGCCAGAAATTCCCCTCGCGATATCACCATATCCACTTCATCTGCTCCTTCGGCAACAGCGAACTTCGTGTCTTTGATTTTTATCTCACGTGTAGATTGTCCGGAAGGAAATGCGGTTGCAACTGAAGCAACTTTCACTCCTGAATTTCCCAGCGCCTTCTTCGCCAATCCAACAAATGTCGGATAAACACAAACAGCAGCCGTTGTTGGCAAGCCTGGCAATTCATCATGTGGATGCATTGCCTTGTAACACATCTGCTTCACTTTGCCAGCGGTGTCTTTGCCTTCGAGTGTCGTCAAATCAATCATGTTCAAGGCCAATTTCAGCCCTTCCACTTTTGACGCTTTTTTTATACTGCGTGAATTCAAACGTGCAACACGTTCCTCGACACTGACCTGATCAATTTGCGGAGTTTGCGAAAAGTCTATTCTGCTCATAAGATGTGATTGAAACAAATGTACTCAGCACATTCTCACGAGACAAATCTATGGGTACCAAATTCTCCTCTTTATCCAACATTTACGAGGGAACTCTGTATTCCTCACACTGAATGCGATTAGCGGCTTTGTCGATCGATATCTCTATAATACAAAGCCGTGTAGAATTAACCTCCACAACCCGAATGCTCTAGGTTCACCGTTTTTGGTAGTTGAGCCCACTGTCGCTATATTTGTAGTACTGTCGCCCAATGAAGATTACAGTGAAAACAGCACTTCTAGTTATCGCTATCGCTGAAAAACTTCTTGGATGCGCATTTCGGTATAGGAAAGGCTGAATTACTATAAATAAATATTGAGCAAAGGTCTTTCCCCGTTAGAAGAAGGACCTTTTGTATTTTATGAACCATTCACAAAATATTCACCCGGTTTTTGATCATCTATTGCAACGCGCTGATAGAGAAGATGCGCTTGGACAGAAGTCAAGAGTTGTTTGGCTGACCGGGCTATCTGGTTCAGGAAAATCAACTTTAGCAATAGGACTCGAACGAGCGCTGCACAATTCCGGCAAACATGTTTTCGTATTGGATGGAGATAATGTTCGAATGGGCATTAACAAGAACCTGGGATTTTCTGAAAGTGACAGAACAGAGAACATTCGTCGCATTGCCGAAATTGCGAAACTGTTTGTGGATTCCGGACTGATCGTCATTTGTTCGTTCGTGAGTCCTACGCATGAGATACGCGCTTTGGCAAAAAATATCATTGGGAAAAAAGACTTTCTCGAAGTATATGTTAGCGCATCACTGGCAACATGCGAACATAGAGATGTGAAAGGTTTGTATGCCAAGGCTCGCAAAGGTGAAATTAAAGATTTCACCGGTATACATCAGGAATTCGAAGCCCCGGAAAACCCATGGTTGAAAGTAAATACCGATGAAGAATCATTCGAAGATTGTCTCAACGAATTACTTAATGCGGTCAACAAAGAAATTTGATTCGGAACATGAAAACGTACACCCTTAAACACCTGAAAGAGCTTGAGTCTGAATCTATTTTTGTGCTTCGTGAAGTAGCAGCGCAATTTGAAAATCCGGCGTTGCTTTTTTCAGGAGGTAAAGACTCAATTGTTGTCAGCCACCTTGCACGAAAAGCGTTTTTTCCAGCTAAACTTCCGTTTCCATTGTTGCATATTGACACTGGCCATAATTTTCCTGAAACCTTGGAATATAGAGATTGGTGGGCCAATGAAATTGGTGCACGCCTCATCGTGAAATATGTTCAGGATTCAATTGATAAGGGACGCGTTCAAGAAGAAAAAGGATTTAACGCCAGCAGAAATGTGCTGCAAACAGTTACCCTGCTGGACGCAGTGGAAGAATTGAAATTGGACTGCGCCATTGGCGGCGCCAGACGCGACGAAGAAAAAGCACGTGCCAAAGAAAGATTCTTTTCACATCGCGACGAATTCGGTCAATGGGATCCGAAAAACCAACGCCCTGAACTTTGGAATTTGTTCAATGGCAGAAAAAATATGGGAGAACATTTTCGCGTTTTCCCGATCTCCAATTGGACGGAAATGGATGTGTGGCAATATATCCTTGCTGAAAACATTCCGTTACCTAAGATTTACTTCTCTCATTCACGCAAAGTTTTTTGGCGCGACGGACAATACCTCGCCGATTTTGATTTCATGACGAAAAAACCAAACGAGGTTGTAGAAGAAAAAATTGTTCGATTCAGAACCATTGGAGATATCACGTGTACGGGCGCAGTTGAATCAACAGCTTCCTCTGTTGAGGAAATTGTTCAGGAAGTTGCCGCTGCCCGCACAACAGAACGGGGAACAAGGGCAGATGATAAGCGTAGCGAAGCGGCTATGGAAGACAGAAAAAAACAAGGTTACTTCTAAATTAACTGCAAATACGCAAGCTGTGCAAAGTAAAGCTCACCTGTGAACTTTGCTCCTTTGCGGTAAAAAATACAAGCATGAATTCAACGAAAGCAACAGACGGTTATTTGGACATGGACCTACTTCGTTTCACAACAGCTGGAAGTGTAGACGATGGAAAATCCACATTGATCGGACGGTTACTTTACGATTCAAAATCGATTTTTGAAGATCAATACGAAGCTGTAAAAGCCACTAGCGAAAAACGCGGTGAAGAATATGTCAATCTTGCTTTACTCACCGATGGACTGCGTGCAGAACGAGAACAGGGAATAACCATTGATGTTGCATATCGTTACTTCGCAACGCCGAAAAGAAAATTCATAATTGCAGATACTCCAGGCCATATTCAATACACCCGCAATATGGTTACCGGCGCTTCCACCGCGAATCTTGCTATCATTCTTATCGATGCCCGAAAAGGTGTGATCGAGCAGACCATGCGGCATACGTTCATTGCGTCACTGCTGCGAATACCGCACATTGTTGTTTGTGTCAACAAGATGGATCTTGTAGAATACAAAGAGTCGGTATACAATTCCATTCGAAAAGACTATGAAGCGTTTGCATCAAAGTTGGACTCTATCGATATACAATTTCTTCCCATCTCCGCATTGAATGGCGATAATGTTGTTGATCGCTCTGCAAACATGCAGTGGTATGATGGTCCCACATTAATGTACGTGCTCGAAAACATCCATATCGCTTCAGATCAGAACCATATCGATTGTCGCTTCCCCGTTCAGTATGTTGTTCGTCCGATGAGCAATGAATACCACGACTTCCGCGGATTTGCAGGAAGAGTGGCCGGTGGCGTTTTCAAGAAAGGTGATAAAGTAACTGTACTGCCGGGAGGCATGAACACCGCAATCAAATCGATTAACACTTACAACACGGAAATTGAAGAAGCGTTTTCTCCAATGAGCGTCACAATTACATTGGAAGATGAGATTGATATCTCACGAGGCGATATGATCGTTAGAGAGAACAACCAACCAAAAGTCTCCCAAGATCTGGACGTAATGTTGTGTTGGTTTCATAATAAGCCGCTTCTGCCAAACAGCAAGTACGTAATTCGACATACCACACGTGAAGCACGATGTGTCATCAAAGAAATTCAGTACAAAGTTGATATCAACACGTTGCACAGAATGGAAGAGGACAAAACCATCAACATGAATGATATCGCACGAGTGAAAATCCGCACTACAATTCCATTATTGTTTGACAGTTATTCACGCAATAGAAATACCGGCGGACTTATCTTGATCGACGAAGCGACGAATGAAACAGTAGCTGCTGGACTGATTATCTAACCTCAATTAGAATAGTTTACTTTTAATAGATTTGACAGAGTAAAAACAATCTCACCCCTACAAACCCATGAAAATATTATTCATCGCATTGGTATTGACCTTTGTAACAAGCCTATCTGCGCAAGTCATTGATCGTAACGACATCATCATTCACGCAGGAGGAGGAATTGCGGTGTTTAAATATCAATTCAAAGACATCACCAACAACATCACAAATCCTCGTGATACAAGCGGCTCGTGGTGCTTCCCTGTACAAGTTGAATATGGTATTAATAAATGGCTTGGAGGAAGTGTGAACTTCACGTACAATAACTTCATTGAAGGCGACTCAGCTGCAAATGAAAAAGCACGTGGAATCGACTTCGGAATTGCCGCAAACTTTCATATTCCATGGTCGCTGAAAAAATTTGACATGTCAGCAAACATCGGGTACGGCTATTCCAACTTCAAATACGAAGTGAATGATGCTAACGGCGGTGTTGCGAAAGCCGGTGGTACGGTACTGTTCTTTGGATTGAATCCACGCTTGTATTTCAAAGCAGATGGTCATCTCGGCATCAGTGCTTGGTATCGCTATTCAAAATACAGTTATCCCAAAGGAATGATCACCGACAACTCCAATAACAAATCTGAATTTAGCATTGATGGTCCGGGACAAAGCTTTGGACTTGGCCTATTCTATCGCTTGTGAGATGAATCTCTTCGAAACAACACGGCTACGATTTCGCGAACTGAATGCGAATGATGCACAATTTGCTTTTGATTTGAATAGTGATCCATTGGTGATTCAATACACCGGTGATCCTCCGTTCGAAAATCTTGAAGCCGCGAAATTGTTTCTTGAAAACTATACCGAAGTTTACCGCAAAAACAAATACGGTCGCTGGGGCGTTGAGCTGAAAGAGAATGGCGAACTCTTAGGATGGTGCGGACTCAAGTATCATCCGGAAGAAAATGCGACAGACGTAGGCTATAGGTTTTTCAGAAAAAACTGGGGCAAGGGTTATGCAACCGAAGCAGCAGCGGCAACAATCCAATTCGGATTTTCAGAATACAATCTGAAACGAATAGTTGCTCATGCTCGAAAGGAAAACACAGCATCTTTACGCGTACTAGAAAAATGCGGAATGAATGTATTTGGCGAAGTACAGGAATGCGATGGAGAAATTTTTGTGTTTGAGATTCTTGCTTCGCACTAAACAGTGAAGATCATATCGAGATGCGGAATATCATCTTCCAGGTACTCCTCTTTCTCTGTCCGCGCGAACCCGAATTTCTCATAGTACTTCTTCAGGTAACTCTGTGCAGAAATGCGGATTGGCACTTTCCCGAAAAAATCTTCCGCATACTTCATGGTCTTCTCCATCAGAATCATTCCTGCTCCGGTGCCGCGTACTACAGATGATGTTGCTACGCGACCAATTGAAACTTCTTCATAGGAAACACCTTGTGGTAATATTCGCGACACCGCAACCAACTCGCCGTCCAGCCATCCCATCACATGCAAGCTGTACTCGTCTTTGTAATCGGGGTCGAGGTAGGCGCACTTCTGCTCAACAACAAACACTGCGGCACGAAGAGCTAATATGCTATGCATTTCACCTGCGCTTAAATCACGAAATGATTTGCATTGCCAGATAATAGTATGATTACTCATGGAACTTGAAAAAACTTGATTTTGTCTGACAATTTACGATATAACACTACACCGGCAATAGCACCAACAGAGTTGGCTACGAAGTCGTACACATCTGCTGAACGGTCCTCAAATACCGCTCCTTGCAATATCTCCAGTATTCCCCCGTACGCTATGCTGAACACCAGCGTAAAAATTGTGGCGTTGGAAAATAGCCAACCTGTTCTTTGCAAGCGAAAACCACGAATCATCAATAATACCAAAATGAGAAATATTCCGGCATGCACCCACTTGTCAAAGGCCAGCATTTCCAAAAATGAAATATGCGGAATATCCTTCCCAGGTGTTGCACACAACACAAGAATGACCAGAAACCAAAGAAGCGGATACCACAGATGTTTCATGAATAGTAGTGATGCTTGTGTTATGCAGCCTGCAAAAAGCAAATCCCAAATGAGCGAACTCGTTTGGGATTTGTATTTATAAAATTGGAACGTGACTATTGTCCAACAAGGGCTTTGTAAGCTGTTGCATCCATTAGGTCATTCAATTCACTTGCGTTTTCAATTTCAGCCTTAATCAACCAACCCGCTCCATATGGATCTTTGTTCACCAAATCAGGAGTTGCGTCAATAGCCGCGTTCTTTTCAGTAATTATACCACTTAGAGGCATAAACAAATCAGAAACAGTTTTTACAGCTTCAATTGTTCCGAAAACATCATGCATGCCCACACTTTCACCCACCGTTTCGATTTCAACGTAAACGATGTCGCCAAGTTCACCTTGTGCAAATTCAGTGATTCCAATTGTGGCAATGTTGCCTTCTACACGAACCCACTCGTGATCTTTGGTGTACTTCAGGTTTTCAGGAAAATTCATAGTGTTTCTGTTTGGAAGACAAATGTAAGTGATAATCCGAAAAAACAAAGGTCATTAGGAAAAAACAAATCCCGAACAGCTCGTCCGGGATTTGATCATGTGAATTAATCGAATTTTCTCCTATTGCAACAAGAATCGTAAGCTGATTCCGGCATTGGTATTCGCAGTCTTGAATGATGAAGAAATCAATGGATTTGTCATTACTCGATCGCAGAAGAAACGAATGATCAACTTGTCGTTCATCTGGTAATCTGCAGATGTTTTGATCGAGAAAATATTCTGTCCTGCTGTGAGTACGTTGATCTCTTCCACACTCTTACGAATTACAGTTTGGTTGTTGCGGTAAGAAATATCTACACGGATATTCATATCACTCTTCGGAACTGCAATCTTTCCATTCATGAACTTCTTAAAGAACTTCATTTCAAGTTGTGGAATTCTGTAACCCATTCCGATAACAATTTCACGTCCGCTAACTTCGGTCAACTGTGTGTTAGCCAAACTTAAACTCAACGTACGATCTTTCTTGTACTCCACTTTGGTTGAAAGATTGCGCTTACCTGCCCAAACTACATCAACACTAATGAGTGGACTAAATTGTTCTGAAATCTGAACTGTTCCGATCTGATACTTGCTCTCGAAGTCGCCCGTTACATTACGCACGTTATCTGAGAATCCATCGCCATCTGCATCCGCGAAATTCAAGTTGGTTTGATATCCTCCCAAGCTGTAAGTCGAACGATACGTGTGTCCCAATGCTACAGTCTTGAAGCGTTTCTTCACTTTCGCATATTTCGTTAATCCATCATATGTAACGCGCCAGTTTGGCAACGGCACCGATGGGAACATGCTCAATGAACTGCTACTTGCATTCTTTCCTGTGTAAGCTGCTAGGAATGCTGGAATCAAAACTTCCTGCGATGTCTTGCCGTAACCATCTGCAAATCCTGTCAACGGATTAATACCTGTCGAGTAAGGGTTGTCTGTCGCAATACGACTGGAAAGAACAGCACGGTTATTCAGGAATTGTTGGAACACCTCAGACATATGATCGTCTTTGTTTTCCTTCTTGAATGAAGTTTTCCAAGTGATAATCGAAATGCTGAAACTTCCCATTTCCATTGGCGATTGGCGCTCATATTCCTGCGAAGTATTGTTCCAACGGAAGAACTCACTCTTGTTGAGTGAAGTAGTTTTGTTCGCCGTCAACTCAATTCGCAAATCAGGGAATGGTTCCAACGAAGCACGCATTGTAAGGTTTTGAGAACTGCCTCGAGTAAATGGCGTATACAGTGATTGCGTTTGTACCAACCAATTGTTCTCCACCGCCCAAATCGGGAACTCTACTCCATTCGGCCCAAAATCTTTTTGCTTACCGAAAAGGAAGCCCCAGCCCGGTCCTTCAAACTTATCATCCATTCCGAGAATCTTTGTCTTCTTCGCGTAACCCGGTAACGATAATGTCGAGTTGTCGGAATAATTCAAAGACACCGTACGCACACTCATCACTGCACGTGCCAGATATTCTCCAATGAGGAATGGCTCATCATCCTTCTTCTTGGTTGTGTCTTGTGGTGCAGTAGATCTTGATGCAGGTGACGCTGGTTGACCTGGCTTCTTCGCATTGATCTTCTTGAAGTAAGGCACCTTGTTGTACAACGTTACCATGTTCAATTGACCGGTCCATTGCCACTGTGCATTATTCCCAACTACATTTCCAACGGTATCCGCTGCTAATGGTCCGCGCGTCCATGTGTAACCTGTTGCATAACGCACGTTACCCGTGATCCAATCAAAAACAGGAATCTTATTGATCGGGAATGTATACTGAACATTGGTTTGGTGATGGTAACTCATCGTAGTACCGAAACCACGAATATTGTCTATCAACGTATCCTTCTTCTCTTGCGTGTCAATCTTGCCGAACGGCTCGAGTACTTGCGCTTGGTTATCTGCACTGAAATCAAATTTCAAATTCTTCGTCAGATCCCAACGCAAATCATAGCTACGCGCCCATGTGAAGTTCTTATTGAAGTTTGTAGGAGTGAAAATATCACTGTAACCAGTGATGTTACGCGCTTTGAGCTCACTGTACGTACGATTCAAATCCGTGGTAACACCTAATGATGTTGGCATAAGTGCGAATTGAAACTCGCGCGCAATAGTCATCCACTTTCCTTTTGCCCATTTCTTCTTCTCAAACGGACGAAGCGGTTTCATCTGCGGCTGATACGACCACGTTAAGCCTCCACGGTGATTTTTCGCTGAAGAGTATTCAATATTCACGTTGTGGCGATACACTTCTGTGTATGCATAACTTGCTGTGAAATTAGAAATATCCCAAATGTGCGCTTTGCCTCCTTTGGCCTTCTCTTTATGAACGTTTGTGAAGTTGAGCGATTTTCGCCGCGTGTAATCGACCGTTGCTCCACGTATGGAATCTCGATCATCTTTCGATAAATCTTCATTCGCCAAGACTGGTGAAAGCAAAATGTCAGGATCAAGCGGATTGAATTGTGGTGTGATATATGTTTCTCCGTAACCCCAGAACAATGGCAAACGAATTCCCATTTTCTCAGGGAAGAAACGACCCAATTCCAATTGAGTGGACACATCATAGTTCATTTGCTTCTCACGCAAACGCTCACTTACTTTCTTCTCAATACTTCCGAATCCAGGAGTGGCCATGTTACCTGATAGGTTCACAACACCCAAGTCGGCTAACTTAGCTGTTACTCGTGATGTTGCTGCCCATCCACCTTGCTCGTCGAAATCGGTCAGACGAAGTTCGTTGAACCATACTTCAGCACACTTAGTCAACCCATCATCTGAAGTCGATCCGCTAGTCATCTTCGGATTACGAATTCCTAGCATGATCACTTTCACTGCTGAAAGGTTTGGATTTCCTTTTACTGTAATCTTGCGTCCTGGATGCTCCGGATCTTCAATTGTATATTCCGCGGTAAGTGATGCCGTACCGTTTGAGATCGCAATGTTACGCTGCTGCTTCGCATACTGCAACATCTCAAAAGACAACTCCATGTTATTTTCGGTTGGCCACACTTTCTCGCGATCAACTTCGTCATTCGCAGAGTAAACGCCTTCCGGAGTTACACTACATGGAATTTCATACTCGTAATAGTTTTCTGTGTAGTCTGACCCCAATCGCATGAATGCTGTTACGTCTCCATCATTCAAAGGCTGGTTGCTTCCTGCGCGGGCTTCAGCGTGAACAAACATGCGGATCTTCTTGTAAGAACGCATATCCATCGTTCCAACAGTCTTAAATGCTGCGCGTGAATCACCATCCTCAAGGTCGCACACTTTCATCGACAGCGATTGCTCGTTCAAACGAACCAATGTTGCACTCTGAACGTTCTGCTCACGGTCGATCCCCGGAGGAAGAACGTAATTAATTGGAGTACGATTTCCGTTTTCTTCGATGTTGATTGCTGCAACTTCAAACTCTGTGTCGCTTTGATCGTTGCTGATGTATTCACCTGGATACAGCAATGAGAACTGATACTTTCTCCAATCAGAACGAACCAACTCCAATCGTGCGAAACGACATACAATAGGTTTGTCTACATCGCGGAAATACATACGGATGAATCGAATCGAGTTGAAGTTTTCGATGTTACCTATTTTCGCATCGTAAGAACGTACTGGTACGCGGAACTGATACCATGTAATAGGACGTGTACGTCCATCTTTAGTGGTTACTTGTGTCTCGTACACATCAGTGATGTAGTTGTTCCCAACATTATTCGGGTTCACATCATTCGGTGTCATCTTAATACGATACTCGTAATAACTCTCTGTTTCGTTCAGCGTATTGTCACGGTTAATGTCTTCCTGGTTTGGTAACGTTGTTGATTGTGTCGGATAATCTTCCGTATAACCATCGTCGTTAGGTTCTCCTGTTGCAGGAGAGTTTCCATCAGGACCATTAAACATTTTGTAACGCTCCAAAACCGGTTTCTGCTGGTTATCGTAATCTGATCCGCGATAATAATGGTAGTTATCTCCTGCCGGATCCTTTTGCGCCTTATCTAAAGCAACGGCATATCCTGGCAAAGAAGCAATGGTATCGAGATAGATACGGAAATAAGATGCTTCATCATCATCACCTAGTCCATCCAACCCTACATCTTGCAACTTTCGCTTGCCTGGATCATTATCGAAAGCATTCACAATTGATTGTACAATAGGGACACGTCCCCAATCAGTAGAATCAATCAGAGAGAAATCTCCGTTTGTTGGAATTCCATTTTCAAAAGAGTTCCGCGAATCTTTCAGAATGTCTTCCGAAATATTTCCAATGTTGATCACCAATTCTCCAGTGGAGTTTTGATTCGCTACAGGCACGTCTTCATTGTACGGATCCATCATCCAAAACTGGATGTACTCGATGTTCGCTGCTTCAAAATCGTTTGTTTCAATACGGCGCTGAAAACCTCCCCAACGTGAAGCTGGATCGTACAATGTTCCATCAGGAGCAAGACCCGAAGAGTACGATGTTGGATTAACGTCAAAGTTGTATGGTCCACGCTCACTTGGATAATACGCCATATCCAACATTGAAACGTTGAGTGGCTGACCATTTGGCGGTTGCTTATTCGGGAATACTTCCGTTTCCAATACTTCACGTGTACGGTGATCAGAAAGATCTGCAGCAGTAAGGTGATCCGGTTTCAAGTTATTGTCCAGACGCATAAATAATGGATCAATTACGTACCAAGCAAACTTCGCACGGTTCAATCCGCTATACAAACTATCTGCACTCGCTTCTGGGAAGCGCGTTGGTTGTCCTTGCGGAACAGATGCCAACGACCAACTTTGCGGTGAACGAATATCAATGGCCGATTGCGTTCCTTCGAAATCATCAATGTATGAGTTTCCGTTTTTACCAATAGCCTTGTTGTGGCCCGGAACGAGATAAGCGAATTCTCCCTGTGCTGTAATGGAAGATGGTGCTTTCGTGCTGATGAGCGGAAGTCGATCTACTGCGCGCGTCAGGAATGGCGCGTCTGTGCGATAGTTCACATCAAAGCCCCAAATGGTATTACTCATTGGCTCATCACCAATGTTGATCTTCTGTGTGATCGGGCGCTCTGTCAAATTCATTACAGTGGCTCCCATACTGAAATCGCGATTGAATCGGTAATTCAAATGTGTTCCCCACAAGGTCTTCGATTGAATAGCGAACAAGGAATTACTTTCCAAGGAAATCTTAATCGGCACTCCTGAATTCAATACACTTTCATTGATGATACGCACTCGACCCAGTGTGTAGTCAACAGTATAATCTACGTTCTCCGTTAATGGTGCCCCACCCGCAGTAACGCTTACCGAACCTTGAGGAACGTTCACTGCATTCAATGAAATGTCGGAGTTCGAAGAAGACTTGTACGAACCTTTCAACTTGAATCGGTTCTTTCCTGCAAAGGTTGTTGATGCTACCGTTTTCGTTGAGTCATACAATTGTGGGTAACCGTATTTCAGATACAACTGTGATTGGTTGGGATCACTCGCAAATTGCCCGTTCAGCCATTCACCGAACGGTTGTGTAACAGGAAAGATGACTCGTCCGTTGTTGGCGTAAATGGTCACCTTATCAATGAAGTCAAATTGCCCATCCGGCGAAGGTTGTTGCTGCTGGTTGAGTTTATCCAGATTCATCACCTGCAACAGTGGCTTTCCATTAATTGGCCCTTCTGGAATAAACGGAATATCTGTTCCTGTCGATGGGTTGTTATACCAAATCTGCAAGTTGAAGTCTTGCGGATTCACTTGGTAAGCACCAATGGAATAGATGTTCTTCATCATCAAATCCCAGGTCTTGTAACGCACACCGCTCGCAACTTTCGGAACGTTATTGGTACTCTTTAATAGTTTTAGCAAAAGTGCATCCTGACCAGTAATTCCATCAGTTGAGAATTCCCCTACTTGATATACATCGCCATTGAGTGTGTACTGGAAAGCTACTGCCACCACTTCGTCATAGTTCAATGCTTGGTTCAAGGAAATAAATCCAAGGCGTTCATTGATGGTGAATTCAGTTGGCAAAAGTTTACGGGCATTGTTTACGCGCTCATAGTTTACAGATTGCGTAAATCCATATCCTGAACTCAACGATGCAAAAGTCTGTTGTAGTGGAATGTTAATATTCCGAACATTCGGATAACTCGTAATCATTTGGCTATACAAATCATTACGGTCGTTATCAGGATAAGGCACCGTAAGCGGATTTGTGCTGATAAATCCAGACCCGATCGCTTCTAGTGTATCTTCACCTATGTCTGTAAACGCCACTAAGTTTCTTGTATTGTCAACTACACCGGTTCTGTTTGTAACCCACACTTCTACACGAGTAATGGCAACTCCAGAGTTAATTACAGGGAAATTTGCCAATGAAGTGTTGTAGTTGTTGAAGAAATACTGCGAAAGGAAGAAGTGTTTGTTCGCTTCGTAATTGTCGCCGTTCACCTCAAAGTTGGTGACTTGCGCTCCGCCCGTAACGTTTACTTCCGATTTTTTTCCTCGCTGTTGTGAGATAATGTTGGTCATCGTTAAACGACCGAACTGCAACTCCGTTTTTATTCCGAATAGCGTTTGACTTCCGGTAATAAGAGATGAGTTCAATCCGAAAGTAACGTTACCCGCCTCAATTTTCTTAATGATCTCATCTTCGAAACCGGTATACTCCAGCTTCATTTGGTTCTCAAATTCGAACGTTGATTCGGTGTTGTAATTGGTGGTGAGTTTCAATTTTTCACCAATCTTTCCAACTACGTTCAACTGAATTTTCTCATCGAAATCGAATGTGGAAATACGGCGTTGGCGTTCAGGTAATGCAGGGTTATCGGTACGGTTTACGTTCACACCGAAAATCAATTCGGCAGAACCTTGCGGACGAATGTCAATTGTTCCGCCACCGAAAATACGGTCAAATTTTTCACTATTAATCTTGATCGGAGGAATGAGTCCCTTACTTCCTCTTCCTTGCGCCTGACTTTCTGCGTGCTCACGTTGTTTCCAGTAATCGTGAACAGACTTCTGCACATCGTAGTACAAGTACTCTTCAAAAGTCATGTACGTTGCAGGGCGATAGTCGAGGTTGTTCCCGATTTTCTGCTGTACTTCGTACGTATTGGAATCCGGATTGTAAGTAACGGTTGTTTTAATGTTCGGCGGATCATTCAACTTCAACGGATCGTTGTTGTTGTAATACATCGGATCCAAACCGCTTTGATCCTGGAATGGATACGCCATAGAATCGGGAACGGTAGGGCTGTCATTACCACCAACCAATCCGCGATGACCGGAAGTACCACGCGCATCGCTGTTCACTACCATTGCTAGTAATGAAATGGAAGCGGCTGCGGCAATTGTATATTTCAGTAATGCGTTCAAGGGTTATGTTTTCAGAGGTTTTTTAATGCGAGTTTGATAAGGTGTTCTACGGAAACCACATTACCCTCTGACTTTAATGATTTATCAATTGCTTTTTCGGCCATGTTACGGGCAAAACCAAGAGCAACCAGCGCAGATAACGCCTCATCACGAAGTTTATTGTCTGCGACAGAAAACTGTAAGGAATTGATTGTCTGATCTTTTCCAAATTTCCCTTTCAGGTCAATAATAATTCGCTGAGCCGATTTCTCCCCGATTCCTTTGATGGCCCTTAAAGCCGCAACATTTCCAGAATGAATAGCTGAAACAATTTCTGCAGGTGTCATGGACGATAATATCATCCGTGCAGTGCCGGCACCTACCCCGGAAACTGAAATTAACTGACGGAAGAGTTCACGTTCTTCGTCGTCTGCAAAACCGTACAATACCATGGCGTCTTCACGCACAGCAAGATGCGCAAGCAAGCGACAATTTCCGGAGTCCGGAATCTTTCCGAATGTATGAAGGGAAATATTCAGCAAATACCCAACACCTGCGCAATCAATGACCGCATAAGTTGGCGTTTTTACGCTGATTTTTCCTTCAAAATGATTGTACATACGGTCTACTTTCTTGACTGAGCATCCATTACAGCAATATTCACCATGTTCACGATTTCACGAACTGAACTTCCAAGTTGAAGAATGTGCACTGGCTTCTTCAATCCCAAAAGAATCGGTCCGATCGCTTCTGCGCCACCCATTTCCTGCATCATTTTGTAAGCAATGTTACCGGAAGCAAGGTTTGGGAAAATCAGTGTATTCACTTTCTTTCCAACCAATTCGCTGAACGGAAACACTTCTTTGAGCAGTTCATTGTTCAGTGCAAAATTGGCTTGCAAGTCACCATCCACAATCAATCCCGGATAATCTCTGTGCAAAATGGCCGTCGCCTCCTGAACTTTTTGAGGAAGTGGGCCATCGGCTGAACCGAAATTGGTGTAAGAAAGCAATGCGATACGCGGCACGATGTTAAATTGTCTGACTGCTTGTGCTGTGAGGACAGTAATGTCAACCAGTTCCTGGGCAGTGGGTTCCACATTCATAGTCGTATCGGCAAAGAAAAAGTTGCCTTGCTTGGTGGAGATCATGTACATACCTGCCACACGCTTTACGCCATCCTGTACGCCAATACACTGGAGAGCAGGCTTGATAGGAACGCCGTATTTTCTAGTAAGACCTGAAATCATTGCGTCTGCCATGCCAGTTTCTACCATCATCGCGCCGAAATAATTTCTATCCTGCATGAGCTTTTTCGCCTCATACTGTGTGAGACCGCGACGCTTACGCTTTTGGTACAGCATCTCACTGAAGCGATAACGATTTTCTTCCTGTTCGGTACTACGCGGATCAATGATCGGAATATCGCCGAGGTCGAGATTGTGTTCTTCAATGAGTCGGTTGATTTTTGCTACATCGCCCAATAGAATTGGCTTGGCAACACCATCGTCCTTCACCACTTGAGCAGCCTTGAGAATCTTGTACGTATCAGCTTCTCCAAACACAACACGTTTCGGATTTTGACGCGCTTTTGACGCAACGGTACGCATCAATTTGTTGTCAAGCCCCAATCGGTTGTTCAACTCCATTCGGTAAGCATCCCAATCTGTGATGTTGGTCTTGGCCACACCCGATTCCATTGCCGCCTTAGCAACTGCCGGAGCAACTGTAGCAATGAGTCGTCCATCAATTGGCTTAGGAATGATATAGGTTGGTCCGAAACTCAAGTTTCTTGTGTCGTAAGCCAAATTCACATCGTCAGGAACTGGTTCTTTCGCTAATTGAGCAATAGCATATGCTGCTGCAAGCTTCATTTCCTCGTTTATTTGTGTAGCACGCACATCCAATGCACCACGGAAAATGAATGGGAATCCTAGAACGTTGTTCACCTGGTTAGGATGATCGGAACGTCCAGTAGCCATGATGATATCCGGACGGGCTGCAATCGCCTCTTCGTAAGGAATCTCTGGATCTGGATTTGCCAAAGCAAAAACCACAGGACGTTTCGCCATTGAGCGAATCATATCCGAGGTTACAATATTTCCCTTAGAAAGTCCTACGAACACATCCGCATCTTTCATTGCGTCTGCGAGCGTTTCGCGCTTATCTTTCTTTCTAGCGAAGAACTTTTTGTTGTCATCAAGATCATCACGATCATCGGTAATGATTCCTTTGCTGTCGAGCATTGTTACGTTGGCCTTGTTCACTCCAACTGCAACGTACATGCGGGCACAGGAAATAGCAGATGCTCCCGCTCCATTGACAACCAACTTCACATTATCTAGTTTCTTTCCTGCTATTTCACACGCATTGATCAAGGCTGCAGTAGAAATAATTGCTGTTCCGTGCTGATCGTCGTGCATCAATGGAATATTCAACTCCTCTTTCAGGCGACGTTCTATTTCGAAACACTCTGGTGCTTTGATGTCTTCAAGGTTAATTCCTCCGAATGTCGGAGCAATCGCCTTTACTGTTTGAACAAAGGTGTCAATATCATTGGCATCTACTTCGATATCGAATACATCGATGTCGGCGTAAATCTTAAAGAGCATTCCTTTTCCTTCCATCACTGGCTTGGATGCCAACGGTCCGATATTTCCCAATCCGAGCACAGCCGTACCATTGGAGATAACAGCAACCAGATTACCCTTCGCGGTATACTTATACGCGTCATCCGGATTCTTCTCGATCTCCAAGCACGGATCTGCAACACCCGGGGAATAAGCCAAGGTGAGGTCTCGTTGAGAACTATACGGTTTAGTTGGAACTACTTCAATTTTTCCGGGTCTACCCTGTGAGTGGTAGTCCAACGCTTCCTGCTTTCTGTATTTAGCCATACTGCAAATTACTTGACGTCCCTGCTTAAAAATCTGAAGGAACCCTTCAGAAAAGAGTGAACGACGAAGGTAATGAATTCCATAGATCATGCACCTCTCTTTCGGGGCCGATTTTGCCTGCCAAAAAACACTACCTTTCAGGCTCTTAGGCTATGAAAATCAGAAAACATATCGTAGTTTTTTCGGGTGCGGGCATCAGCGCTGAAAGCGGGATCAGCACGTTCCGCGATAGTGGCGGGCTTTGGGAGAAATACGACGTGAAAGATGTAGCCACTCCAGAGGCCTGGAGAGCCAACCCCACACTTGTATTGAACTTCTACAATGAAAGACGCAAACAAGTGCTAGAAGCGACCCCCAATGCAGCGCACAAAGCGCTTGTGGATTTAGAGAAGAAGTTTGAAGTGACAATTATTACACAGAACGTTGATGATCTTCACGAAAGAGCGGGGTCAAAAAATGTTATTCATCTCCATGGCGAAATTCGAAAATCAAGAAGCACCTACGACCCGCAATTAGTATACAAGATCAAAGGCTGGGAACTCAACCCTGGCGATAGATGCGAACAAGGATCCCAATTACGTCCGCATATCGTGTGGTTTGGCGAAATGGTTCCAGAAATGGAACGAGCTCAAGATATTACATCAACGGCAGACATTCTCATTACCGTGGGTACTTCACTCAATGTATACCCCGCTGCGAATCTGGTTCACGCAGCTCCACGATCTAGCCAGCTGCTAGTTGTTGACCCGAACGAAGTGAATGTTGATGGGCTTCAAAATGTAGTTTATTACAAAGACAAGGCAGGAGTTGCGCTTCCCGTTATTGTCGAGCATCTGCTCGCCAACTACTGATTTCAGCTTTTTATACTAGCACGCAATAAAAAAGCGGTCACAACTTTCGTTGCGACCGCCGTAAGTCAATTAGTGGTTCTGTTTAGTGAGTAACTACCAAGCGCTTTGTAGAAACTTGTTTCCCCGCCACTTCCAATGAAGTGAAGTATACTCCGTTTTCTAAAGTCGATACATCCATACGAACTGCACCGCTTGCATCAGTTATAGTTTCTGTTTTTACAAGAGCTCCAAGCATGTTGTAAACAACCAATTTAGCTTCGCCTTTTCCGAATGAATTTCCAAGGTTGTAGTTCATTGTGAAAGTGCTGCTTGCAGGGTTTGGCATCGGAGAACCGATAGACGCTTTCACTGCAGAAAGATTGTTCACGCTGGTTGGAGAAACGTTATACTGAATGAAGAAATAAGTAGAATCAGAAGGATTCGCTGTGTTGAAAATAGTATAGCGAACAACAGACATACCCAACGCGTTGTTTGGAGTGAAATCAGTAATTAGGTTGAATGCAGATGCTGCAGCCATTGTAAACTGATTTGACAAAACAGTTGTAGGAGGATAGCAATTCTGATCTGTACAGAAATAGAATGTGCAACCAGGATCTGCCTGAGAAATAGGGGTCTTGCGAACCTTAGTTGTCAAAGAAGATGATCCGGAGTTAGTCACTTCGAAATCATGAGTTTCAATTGAAGTCGCCTGATCTACAGTTACAATGATCGTAGATCCGTTAGAAACGGGGCCAAATTCCGGGCTGTTTACAGTATAACTTTGAGCAGAAGCGCCTGCAGCAAAAGCGAACGTAACAGAAGCGAGTAATAGTTTTTTCATAATCAGGTGTTGCTTGTTCATTTGATCTGTTACAAATATAACGCATAAGGTTGGGATTTCAATGCCCAGTTATGGACTCGAATTCACCGTTTGTCAATTCTGATCAATTAATGGTCAAAAATCACGTAATGAAAGCGGCTCAAAACTGGCGCGATCTTTGTCTTCGATTGATTAGTAATGTCTAATTTAGAGCGCTCAATTGCACGAAAACAATCACTTATGAAACATTTATTCTCCACAGTTCAGCTGGCACTTGCCTTTTTTCTGTTCACTGCGTTTACAATCAAGCAAGACAATTTGCAGAAATTAGCCAGGGTTGATGTGAAAGGTTTGGACGGGAAAATCGTCAATACAGGAACATTTGCCAACGATGGTAAACCAATTGTTGTTGCATTCTGGGCTACGTGGTGCGCACCTTGTAAAAAAGAACTGAATGAAATTGCGGAAGTATATGCTGATTGGCAAAAGGAAACTGGTGTGAAATTGATCGCTATTTCTATTGACGATGCGCGTAATTCCCCAAAAGTAAAACCGTACGTAGAACAACAAGGTTGGGAGTATGAAGTTTATTTGGACGAGAACCAAGACTTCAAACGTGCCATGAACGTGAACAATGTTCCGCACACCTTCGTGCTTAACGGTAATAACGAAGTTGTTTGGCAAACGAACGTATACAACCCTAACGGCGGCGTTGAAAATATTTACAACGAAGTAAAAAAAGTTGCTGCCGCAGGTTCTGCTCCTAAGCCTGAATAATACATTATCTTCACTTCACTAAAAACGCTCTATAGTGAAAAAAGCATTTCTACTTATCCCGGTCTTCATGACCGGGTTCTTGAATTTTGCAATTGCTCAGTTGCCAAACATTGCCGGTGGACAAATCCACGGCAACTTTCAGTTTGATGCGCAGTATTACAATCCCGATTCCACAATCAGTGCTCCTGTCGTTCCTGAAAAAGCATTGTCCAACGGTTTCGGAAACATTATTTATACCAATGGAAAATTCATGGCAGGCGTTCGTTACGAGCATTACCTGAATGTCATGCAAGGTTTTCCCGTTGGCTATAAAGGAACGGGTATCCCTTATCGCTTTGCAACGTATAACAATGACGGCCTCGAAATCACTGTTGGCAGCAGCTACGATCAATTCGGAAGCGGGCTTGTTTATCGTACATATGAAGAGCGCGGACTAGGTTATGATAACGCGTTGGATGGTATGCGCATTCGATGGAGTCCGTATCATGGCGTTTATCTCAAAGGTATTTGGGGCAAGCAGCGTAATTTCTTTTCTCAGTCACCGGGAATTGTTCGTGGTTTCGATGGTGAATTGAATCTGAACGAACTTCTCGGATCAAAAATGGACAGCTGCAAAACCACGTGGGTGCTGGGTGGAAGTTTTGTAAGCAAATATCAATCTGACCAGAATCCATTTCTCGCGCTTCCTCAAAATGTGGGAACATGGGCTGCACGTGCAAATATGATCAGCTCGAAATTCAATCTTTACGGAGAATACGCTTACAAAATCAACGACCCGACGCTTGGCAATAATTTCATCTACAAACCGGGAACTGCAGTATTTGTTTCTGCTTCGTATGCAAACAAAGGACTTGGAATTTCCGTTTCGATGAAGCAAATTGACAACTTCGGATACCGATCTGATCGTGATGCCGCAGGTACAAGTTCAATGATCAATTACCTTCCAGCACTCACAAAACAACACACGTATCAATTGGCTGCTTTTTATCCGTATGCAACGCAACCAAACGGAGAAACTGGTTGGCAGGTTGAAGCCGGTTATAAATTCAAGAAGGGAACCAAACTTGGTGGAAAATACGGAACTAGTGTAACCCTAAACTACTCTGCGTCATATGGTCTGGATACAACCGAACTTCACGATATGGACGCAGCAAGTTTGGGCTATTCAACTAATAATTTTGCGCTGGGACAAATCTATTTCCAGGATGTGAATCTTGAAATCTTCAAAAAGGTTTCTCCGAAATTCAAAGGAACATTCCTCTACAGCTACATGACTTACAATAAAAACGTAATTGAAGGAAAGAGTGGATACCCACTTATTGTTTCTCACATTGCTGTGTTCGATTTGATCTTCAAGTTATCTGACAAACTTACATTCCGAACAGACATTGAACATCTCTATACAAAGGAAGATCACGGAAGTTGGGGTCTGTTGCTGGCAGAAATGACAATGGGCGAACACTGGTTTGCTGCGGCAATGGATCAATACAATTACGGAAATGAGGTAGCTGATGATCGTATCCATTATGTGAATACGCAGTTAGGATACTATTGGGGCACCAATCGTATTGTAGTTGGATATGGAAAACAACGCGCAGGTATTTTCTGCGTTGGTGGCGTGTGTCGCTTTGTTCCGGCATCAAACGGTTTTTCTTTGACGCTCACCAGTTCTTTTTAACAGTGAAATAGTCTAAATTTACGAATCATGAAATTCGCTAAACTTATAGCTCCTGCAGCAATCGGAATTGCATTTGTATTCAGCATGTGCGATTATGTTGTGAATCCGAATGAAGTTACAGGACCAGCCAATCCCGGTCACGACACAACATTGCGAGTTGCGGTAATCGAAGAATGGACAGGCCACACGTGTGTAAACTGCCCCGATGCGGCAAGAGATCTTCATATGCTCGACAGTATTTATGGTGAGAGTTTTATTGCGATCTCAATTCATGATGGATATTTTGCAGAAGTGTGCCCTCCTCACCCAACGCCAAACTGCGGTTCAGGTCACCCGGGTGCGTTCTCCGATGATTTTACGTGTGCAACAGGAGCTGCGTACACCTCTGCGTTCCCTGTCGGACCAAGCTCTCCTCCGCAAGGTTTGGTGAATCGTTTGCGCTATCCGGATAACGATGGAATTCTAACTCGCGGATTGTGGCCTGCACTTGTTGACAGTATCGTACAAGAACAAGCATGCGCTTCAATGCATATTGATCACACCTACAATTCAACTACACGCGAATTGGGCGTTACGGTGTACGGTAGTTGGTTACAAGCATATCCCGGCACTATCAACGTTTGCGTTATGCTCACTGAAAGCGGAATGGTTGGCTGGCAAACATATCCAAGTAGTTGCGATTCCAATTATGTATTTGAACATGTGCTTCGCGATTGCATCAACACGCCAG
>Ga0209298_10000482_pt1 | contig 26567 bp, 8 predicted proteins | sample S_140806_EF_Meta_FD_187325 | JGI IMG/M metagenome (GOLD analysis project Ga0209298, IMG submission 187325) | Freshwater microbial communities from Lake Simoncouche, Canada to study carbon cycling - S_140806_EF_MetaG (SPAdes) (version 2) | ecosystem: Environmental > Aquatic > Freshwater > Lake ... | reverse complement strand
TCTTTACGACCCCCAGTTTGAGCATGACGCCTGTGGCGTCGGCTTCGTTTGCCAGATGAAGGGCAAGCGTTCGCACGATATCATCCAGCAGGCCCTCACCATCTTGGTGAACCTCGACCACCGAGGCGCCTGCGGCTGCGAGGTCAACACCGGCGACGGCGCGGGCATCCTGCTCCAGCTCCCCCACGGGTTCTTCGCCAAGAATGGCCCGGCCAACCTCCCCAAGCCCGGCCACTACGGCGTGGGCATGCTCTACGTGTCGCCGGACGCCAAGATCCGCGCCGCCTCCGAGGCCACCTTTACCGACCTCGCCAAATCCCTCGGTCTCACGATCCTCGGCTGGCGTACCGTCCCCGTCGACAATGCCTCCCTCGGCCAGACCGCCGTCGCCAGCGAGCCCGTCGTCCGTCAGGCGTTCCTCGGCCGACCCGCTGAATGCGCCACCGATCAAGATTTCGAGCGTAAGCTCTTTATCCTGAGCAAGCAGGCCCACCACCAAATCCGCGCCACCGGCAAGGACGAGTTCTACTACGCCAGCTCCCTGTCCTGCCGCACCATCATCTACAAGGGCATGCTCATGCCCGAACAGGTCGGCAAATACTTCCCCGACCTCGCGGATCAGTCGATGGACACCGCCCTCGCGCTCGTCCACTCGCGCTTCTCGACCAACACCTTCCCGAGTTGGGAACGTGCGCACCCGTATCACTACATCGCCCACAACGGCGAGATCAACACCCTCAACGGCAACGTCAACTGGATGAAGGCCCGCGAGCCGCTCCTGGCCAGCCCGCTGTTCGGCAAGGAACTCCCGAAGATCCTCCCGATCGTGAACCCCAACGGTTCCGACTCCGCCAAGTTCGACAACGTCCTCGAGCTCGTCGTCATGGGCGGCCGCTCGCTGCCTGAGGCGATGATGATGATGATTCCGGAGCCGTGGAACGGCCATGAATCCATGAGCGCCGAGAAGAAGGCGTTCTACGAATACAACTCCTGCCTCATGGAGCCGTGGGACGGCCCCGCCTCCGTCGTCTTCACCGACGGCACGATGATCGGCGCCACCCTCGACCGTAACGGTCTCCGCCCTTCCCGCTACTACGTGACCAAGGATGACTTCGTCATCATGGGCTCCGAAGCCGGCGTCCTCCCGATCGACCCAGCCAACATCGCCTCCAAGGGCCGCCTGCAGCCTGGCCGCATGTTCCTCGTGAACATGGAAGAAGGCCGCATCGTCGCCGACGAGGAGATCAAGCAGCAGATCGCCTCCCAGAAGCCTTACCGCGAGTGGCTCGACAAGAACCTCATCAAGCTCGCCGACATCGCCGACGCCCCAGCCGCCACGCCTTCGTCGCACAGCAACACCGTCCAGCGCCAGCTCGCCTTCGGCTACACCTTCGAAGACCAGCGCAAGCTGCTCGTCCCGATGGCCAAGGATGGCGTCGAAGCCATGGGCTCGATGGGCACCGACATCCCGCTCGCCGTGCTGTCGAATAAGTCGAAGCTCCTCTACGACTACTTCAAGCAGCTCTTCGCGCAGGTCACCAACCCGCCGATCGACTGTATCCGCGAAGAGATCGTCACCTCCTCCGTCACGACCATCGGCCCTGAGCGCAACCTGCTCGACCCGAATCCGTCCAGCTGCCACCTGATTGAGCTCCAGTCGCCGATCCTCACCAACGAGGAACTCGCCAAGCTCCGCCACGTCGCCCACGGCCAATTCAAGTCCGTCACCATCCCTACCCTCTTCGACGCCAAGTCCGGCGCCAAGGGCCTCGAGAAGGCCATGGACGAAGTCTGCCGCCAGGCCAGCCTGCACATCGACGCGGGCATCAACCTCATCATCCTGAGCGACCGCGGCGTCGACCGTCACAACGCCGCCATCCCGCCCCTGCTCGCCGTCTCCGGCCTGCACCACTACCTGATCCGCGAAGGCAAGCGCACCAAGGTCGGCCTCATCCTCGAGTCCGGCGAACCGCGCGAAGTGCACCACTTCTGCACGCTCATCGGCTACGGTTGCGCGGGCATCAACCCCTACCTGGCGTTCGAGACCCTCGACGACATGATCAAGCAGGGCCTCCTCGTCGGCGTCGACCATTACACCGCCTGCAAGAACTACGTGAAGGCTGCCACCAAGGGCATCGTCAAGGTCGCCTCCAAGATCGGCATCTCGACCATCCAGAGCTACCTCGGCGCCCAGATCTTCGAATGCGTCGGCCTCCAGCAGAAGGTCGTCGACAAGTACTTCACCGGCACGGCCACGCGCATCGAAGGTGCGGACGTCGCTGCGGTCGCCGAAGAAACGCTCGAGCGCCATAACCGCGCGTTCCCTGAGCGCGTCGATACCCCCGCCACTCTCGAGGTCGGCGGCGACTACCAGTGGCGTAACGAAGGCGAAGGCCACCTCTTCAGCCCGCAGGTCATCCACTCGCTGCAGAAGGCCGTCCGCACGAACAACTACGACACCTTCAAGGTCTACTCCGGCCTGGTGAACGACCAGATGCAGCAGATCTTCACGCTGCGCGGCCTGCTCCAGTTCAAGGCCCGCACCCCGGTCGACATCAGCGAAGTCGAGTCCATCGAGAACATCTTCAAACGCTTCAAGACGGGCGCAATGAGCTACGGCTCCATCTCGACCGAAGCCCACGAGACCCTCGCCGTCGCGATGAACCGCATCGGCGGCAAGTCCAACACGGGCGAAGGCGGCGAAGACCCGGCGCGTTTCACTTGGACCAACGAACAGGGCGACTCCAAGAACTCCGCCATCAAGCAGGTCGCTTCCGGCCGCTTCGGCGTCACGAGCCGTTACCTGACCAACGCCAAGGAAATCCAGATCAAGATGGCCCAGGGCGCGAAGCCCGGCGAAGGCGGCCAGCTCCCCGGCGGCAAGGTCTACCCGCCCATCGCCAAGGTGCGTCACTCGACCCCGGGCGTCGGCCTGATCTCCCCGCCCCCGCACCACGACATCTACTCGATCGAGGACCTTTCGGAACTCATCCATGACTTGAAGAACGCCAACCGCGCCGCGCGCGTGTGCGTGAAGCTCGTCTCGGAAGTCGGCGTGGGCACGATCGCCACCGGCGTGGCCAAGGCGCATGCGGACGTCGTCCTCATCTCCGGCTTCGACGGCGGTACGGGCGCTTCGCCCCAGACCTCTATCAAGCACGCCGGTCTGCCGTGGGAACTCGGCCTCGCCGAGACCCACCAGACCCTCGTCCTCAACAACCTCCGCTCCCGTATCGTCGTCGAGACTGACGGCCAGCTGAAGACCGGCCGTGACGTCGTCATCGCCGCCCTCCTCGGCGCCGAAGAGTTCGGCTTCGCCACGGCCCCGCTGGTGACCCTCGGTTGCATCATGATGCGCGTCTGTCACCTCAACACCTGCCCGGTCGGCGTCGCCACCCAGGACCCTGAGCTCCGCAAGAACTTCACCGGCCGTCCGGAAGACACCGTGAACTTCATGCGCTTTATCGCCCAGGAAGTCCGTGAGATCATGGCTCAGCTCGGTTTCCGCACGCTCAACGAGATGGTGGGTCGCACCGACGCCCTCGAAGCGCGTCACGCCGTCGATCACTGGAAGGCCAAGGGCATCGACCTGTCCAAGCTCCTCTACTCGCCGAAGGCCGGCCCCGAAGTGGGTCGCTTCTGCACCGAAAAGCAGGACCACGGCCTCGAGAAGGGACTGGACCTCTCCGTCCTCCTCGCTGCGTGTCAGCCCGCCATCGATAAGGGCCAGAAGGTCCGCTACGAAGGCGAGATCAAGAACACCCACCGCGTCGTCGGCACGATTCTCGGCAACGAGATTACCAAGAAGCACATCGACGGCCTGCCGGACGGCACCATCCACCTGAAGTTCAAGGGCAGCGCGGGCCAGTCCCTCGGCGCCTTCGTCCCTGCGGGCGTGACGATCGAGCTCGAAGGCGACGCCAACGACTATGTCGGCAAGGGCCTCAGCGGCGGTCGCGTCATCGTCTACCCCGACGCCAAGGCCACCTTCCCCGCTGAAGATAATATCATCCTCGGCAACGTCGCCCTCTACGGCGCGACCTCTGGCGAGGCGTTCTTCCGCGGCATGGCTGGCGAACGTTTCTGCGTCCGTAACTCGGGTGCGACTACCGTCGTCGAAGGCGTGGGTGACCACGGCTGCGAATACATGACCGGTGGACGCGTCGTCGTCCTCGGCCTCACGGGCCGTAACTTCGCGGCTGGCATGAGCGGTGGCGTGGCTTACGTCCTCGACGAGAAGGGTGACTTTGCGGTCCGCTGTAATAAGCAGATGGTCGGCCTTGAAAAGACTGACGCTCACGATGCCGCAGAACTCCGCGGCCTCATCGAGCGCCACGCCGAACTGACGGGAAGCCAGAAGGCCAAGAAGCTCCTCGCCAACTGGGACGTCTCCCAAACCCACTTCGTCAAGGTGATGCCCAAGGACTATAAACGCGTCCTCCAGGCCATCGCCGCAGCGCAAGCCAAGGGACTCAGCGGCGACGCTGCCCTCAACGAAGCCTTCGAGATTAACTCTCGCGACCTCGCCCGAGTCGGCGGTGGCTGAGCGCACCCTCCTAGACCACACTACGCACCTTCTGCACCATGGGAAAACCTACCGGATTTGTCGAATTCCAGCGCGAACTCCCGCCTGATCGCGATGCCCTCACCCGCATCGGCGATTGGAAAGAGATTCACCACCACCACTCCGACGAGAAGCTCCAGAAACAGGGCGCTCGCTGCATGGATTGCGGCGTGCCGTTCTGCCACACGGGCAAGCTCATCGGCGGGATGGCCAGCGGCTGCCCGATTAACAACCTGATTCCCGAGTGGAACGACCTCGTCTACAAGGGCCTCTGGCAAGAGGCGCTCGAACGCCTCCACAAGACCAATAACTTCCCGGAGTTCACCGGCCGCGTCTGTCCCGCCCCGTGCGAAGGCTCGTGCGTGCTGGGCATGAACAAGCCCGCCGTCACGATCAAGAACATCGAAGTCTCGATCGTCGATAAGGGCTGGGACAATGGCTGGATCATCCCCCGTGCGCCGACCAAGCGCACCGGAAAGAAAGTCGCCGTCATCGGTTCAGGTCCCGCCGGCCTCTCCGCCGCCGCGCAGCTCAACTACGCCGGCCATAACGTCACCGTCTTCGAACGCTCCGATCGCCCGGGCGGCCTGCTGATGTACGGCATCCCGAACATGAAGCTCGATAAGAACGAAGTTGTACTCCGCCGCATCTCGCTCCTCGAAGCCGAAGGCGTGACCTTCAAGTGCGGTGTCAACGTCGGCGTCGACATCTCATCCGAACAGCTCCGCAAGGACTTTGACGCGGTCATCCTCACCGTCGGCGCCACCAAGGGCCGCGACCTTCCCCTCCCCGGCCGCGACGCCAAAGGCGTCCATCTCGCGATGGAGTTCCTCGCCGCCAACACGAAGAACCTTTTGGACGGCCTGTCCCCCGACACGTCCTTCACCGCCAAGGGCAAGGACGTCGTGATCATCGGCGGCGGCGACACCGGCACCGACTGCGTGGGCACCTCGCTCCGCCACGGCTGCAAGTCCGTCGTCCAGCTCGAGATTATGGCGAAGGCCCCGCTCACCCGCGCCAAGGACAACCCTTGGCCGGAATGGCCGAAGACCTACAAGGTCGACTACGGCCAGGAAGAAGCCGCCGCCAAGTACGGCTCCGACCCTCGCGTCTACCTCACCACCGCCACCAAGTTCGTCGCCGACGAACAGGGCAACCTCAAGGAAGTCCACACCGTCGAAGTCGAATGGAAGAAGAACGACAAGGGCGTCTTCGGCCCTCAGCAGATCGCCGGTACCGAGAAGGTCCGACCTGCGCAGATCGTCCTGCTCGCCATGGGCTTCATGGGTCCGGAACAGCCTCTCCTCGAAGCCTTCGGCGTCGAACGCGACGCCCGCTCCAACGTCAAGGCCGAGCACGAAAAGTACGTGACCAACCTCCCTGGCGTTTTCGCCGCCGGAGACTGCCGTCGCGGCCAGTCCCTCGTAGTATGGGCCTTCAACGAAGGCCGAGGCGTTGCCCGCGAGTGCGACAAGTTCCTCATGGGATCTTCGGAGCTCCCGTAACCTGCGCGCGAGTCGTCGCCCCGAAGCCCGACTCAGCTGAGTCGGGCTTCTTCGTGTCCTGATTGTGACAGGAGGCGTCATGCCACCGTCACGCTGCCGAGCGGAATCGTCACACAACGTCAGCATTCATATTCAATTTATGACAACGGCGTGGCGAGATTCCACCACTTCACAGGCCTGTCACATATTATGATGTATTCCGCCGCAACCGCGGTAAATTCCGTCACCTCGCCGACGAATACTCTTAACCTGCCGGAGCGATTACGAAAGTGCAATGGTCGTAACATTGGGGAAATTCTCCTGCGTGCACAAACCGTCATCCATCGCCTGGCTCCTAGCCGCCGCGCGCCTGATCGGTTCGAATCCCATTCCCCGCACCGCGCTAATCGCCGGCGCCGTTCTCGCTGCGACATTGCTTCCGCAAGAAACAAAAGCGGCAACATTGTATTGGAATACAAGCGGAACAACTGGAACTTGGACGAGCAGTGTTTGGGGCACCACCAGCACCGGACCCTTCAACACCGCGTGGCTTGGAGGTTCGGATGTTTACTTTGGCGCCAGTAGCACTGGTACTTATGCTTCAACTAGTAATGAAGTTGGAAATGTTACTGTGGCAGACAATGCAACCGTGACATTGACTGCAGGTGGCTCCTTGAGAAATTCGGCCGCTACTTCGTACATCAGCACCTATAACATTGGCACTGGAGCGACCTTGAATTGGGCAGCCCAAAGTCAATATATTACAGGCGCCTATGTGGCCTCAGGATTTATAAAAAACGGATCAGGGACATGGAATATTGGGGCACAGAGTGCAGCTTACACTGGTGGATTTACACTGAATGCGGGAACCATCATTATATCAGGGACCAATTCAATTGGCACAGGGACTTTTACAATCAACGGGGGTGTGATTTCGGCTTCGACTGGTAAAACAAGGACTGCAAACATTGTTTTGGGTGGCAATTTTGAAAATGCTGGGACCGGCGGCGATGTCTGGTCCGGCACCGTGGCACTGGGAGCTGCGACGCGTACGATTACTAATTCTGTAACAAGCGGAAACAGTCGCTCCTACACGGGTATTATCTCTGGAGCTGTTGGGTCGGGACTAACCTTTGCCGGTTCTGGCGTTGGAGTAACGTACATTGGAAATACTGGGAATACTTTCAGCGGACCAATCACCATTACGGGCAGCGAGGTGATCTTTAATGATAACGGGGCTTTTGGTGCGACGACATCGATTACGCTGGATGGAGGCCGGTTGACAATAGGCACCACTGCATCGGCTTCAGCGATTACGACAGCTACGATTGCTTCGACTCGGAATATATATGTCGGTTCGACCGCAGGTACATCGCTTTCTATTGGCGGGTCAACTGGGGTAACCACCTATAATGGTGTAATTGCTAATAAGCCTAGCGCTACTGGGTTGCTGGTCAAGCAGGGTGCAGGGACTTTGGTTCTGGGCGGCGCGAGCACCTATAGCGGTGAAACTTTTATCAATAACGGGAAGATTCAGCTATCTGCGGGCATTAACCGCCTACCGACCACAACTATCCTCAATCTGGGCCAAGCCTCCTCAGCTAATCTTGGCACGCTCGATCTCAATGGGCGAAACCAAGAGATTGCGGGCCTCGTATCGACTGCCGGCACTAATGCTGCCGCCACAAAAAATACGGTGACCTCGGCGACGGCGGCCACCCTGAACATCACCGTAGCGGACGGGGTCACGAAATCCTACGGAGATGGGACGGCCGGAAACTCGGGCGTGATTACAGGCCTTCTCTCAATCGAGAAAAGCGGGCTCGGCACCCAGGTGCTGGGTGATGCCAATACCTACACTGGAACGACCACGATCAGCGGCGGCATTTTAAGCGTAGGATCAATCGGCGATGGTGCAGTCGCATCCGGCAATCTTGGCTCCGCTACCAACGCTGCTGCCAATCTCGTGCTGAACGGAGGCACGTTGCAATACACCGGCACGGGCACGACTTCTTCTAACCGCAACTTTACCCTCGGCACTTCGGGTGGCACCATCGACGTCGCCGCCGCTTCGGGTACGTTCACGCTTTCAGGTAGCGCCACACTTTCCGGCTCTAACACGGCCCGCACGCTGACGCTGACTTCCTCTTCGGGCACGCAAAATGGCGCACTCTCGGGTATCCTCGGAGATAATGGCACCGGCGCCACGGCGGTGACGAAGTCGGGAAGCAACACCTGGACGCTGTCCGGGAACAACACCTACTCCGGCGCGACCTCGGTCTCGGCCGGCACTCTGACGGCCGGCCATGCTGCCGCCTTCGGCACGAGCACGATCACGATTAATGGCGGCACGCTTGCCCTCGGCGCCTTCAACATCACCAACAATGTCACGCTTACCTCCGGCACCCTCTCCTCTACCACAGGCTCGATTGCAGCCAACAAGGTCACCCCGGCAGCCGGCACCATTTCGGCCATCCTTTCCGGTGCTGGTAACTTCGCTAAGTCGGCCGCTGGCACGCTGACTCTCTCTGGCGTCAATACCTACACGGGCACGACCACGGTCTCGAGCGGTACGCTGATTACCAACACCGGCACCCTGGCCAACACGAGTGGTATCGTCGTCAACGGTGCCACCTTCACCGCGGTCGATTATAATACCGCCGCAACCCTTGACCTCAATGCCAGCGGCACGGCCACGATCTCAAGTCTTTCCAGCCTCTCCGTCGGAGCCGTGACCAATGCAAACACCGCCATCGACGCCTTGGATTTCAGCGGTAACACCGGTGGTACAATCACTCTGGCTTCACTCTCAGGAGCGGGCAAGACGCGCTTCCGCTCCGCCGCCACGATCACCTCAAACGGTATCTCCGCCGGAACCGTCGACGTCGCTGGTCTGCTGACCAGCACCTTGGGCGGCGGCACCGTCAACGCAGGCTCCCTCACCGCGACCTCCATCACCGCCGGTACGAACACCATCACGGGCGCTGCGGGCATCACCACCTTTAACTCCTCCAGCGGCTCAACGACCGTCGGCGGCGTGGCCACCATCGGCACCGTGACCACTGGCACGCTCAATCTGAACGGCGCGACGTCTTCGATTGCGACGCTTAACGGTGGCACGATTGCGCTTGGCACCAATACCGCGCTCACCGTCTCGGCCGGCGGCGGCTCGGCCGTAATCTCGGGCTCCACCGGCAGTCTCGTCAAAAACACCACGGGCATTCTCACCCTTGCGGGTACCCACACCTATGGCGGCACCACGACCGTCAGTGCTGGCTCCCTCGTCGTCAACGGTGCCCTCGCCAGCGGCTCAGCCGTCAGCGTCAACAACACGGGCACCTTGGGCGGCGCTGGCACCGTCGGTGCGGTAACGGTCAACACGGGCGGCACGATCAGCCCCGGCAACAGCCCAGGCACGCTCACCACGGGTGACGTGACCTTCGCCACGGGGGGTAATTACAACTGGCAACTTCTGGATGCGACCGGCGCCGCGGGCACGGGTTACGACTTCATCAGCAGCACGGGTAGCTTGACCATCAACGCTACCTCCGGAACGCCCTTTAAAATCAACCTTTGGTCGCTCTCGGGCAGCTCTACGAGTGGGAATGCGACCTTCAACGCGAATGCGAACCTGACTTTGACCTTGGGTACTTTCGCCACGGGCATCTCGGGTTTCGACGCGGCGAAGTTCTCCATCGTCACCACTGCCGACAACGGGACCGATGGTTTTTTAAACTCTCTGAATGGTGCCTTCTCGGTCGCGCAGAGCGGCAACAACCTCAATCTCGTCTACACGACGCTCTTCGTCGCCTCCGCCGATTCCACTTACACCGGCGGTGCGGGCAACTGGAGTACTGTGGGTAGTTGGAGCGGCGGAACTGGAGCGATCAACGGCAACGCACTCATCTTCTCCGGCACCGGCGGCGGTGTGACGTCCAACGACCTGACGCTTGATCCTATCCCGAGCCTCACCTTCTCCGCCGCGGCCGGCGCCTACACGCTGAACGGCAACGCTTTGACCTTCGGAACCAACGGCATTCTGAATAGTTCGGCCTCCACCCAGACCATCGGTTTAAACCTGACCCAATCGGCTAACTCTTCAGTCACCGCGACTGGCAGTGCGCTCGTCCTCAATGGCTCATTAGATAACGCCGGCTTCTCCCTCAGCCTCACCGGCGCGAGCGACCTCACGACCGCAAGCCTCTTAGGCGCGGGCGCGATTACCAAATCGGGGGACGGCACCTTGACGCTTAACGGCACCGTCGCGACCAACACTTTCAATGTCTCCCAAGGCACCTTGCTCCTGGGAGCAGCTGATCGCCTGGCTAATACGGCCACCCTGACCGGCTCGGGCTCGGCCACCATCAATCTCGGCGGCTTCAGCGACACGATCGCGACTTATAACCAGTCGGGCACCGCGACGCTGACCAACGGCACGCTCACCGCCGCAAATTACAACCTCACCGGCGGCACCATCAGCGGCAACTTGGGCGACGGCACCCTGACCGCCGCGAGCGGTACCACGACGCTCTCGGGCAGCATCGGAGCCACCACCGTCACTGTTTCCGGCGGCACCCTCAGCACTTCCGCCGCCAATCGCCTCGCGGATACCGCGACCATCAATCTCTCCTCCGGTACTTTGACGCTGGGCGGCAATGACACCGTCGGAGCGTTATCCCTTTCCGGCGGCACGCTGAGCGGCACCTCCTACGTGCTCACTGCCGCCACCTACGCACTCACGGGCGGCACCGTCAACGCCCAGCTCGGCGCCGGAGCCATCACCGTTACCACCGGCACGACCACCCTCGGCTCGTCCGGACGACTCAACTCTACCGCCACCCTCGCGATCAACAGCGGCACCCTTTCACTCGGCGGCAACGAAACCGTCAGCACGCTGACTTTGGCGGGCGGCACCCTCAGCGGCACCGGCACCCTCACCGCGACGACCTACGACCTCAATAGCGGCACCCTGAGCGCCAACCTCGGAGCCGGCACGCTGAACCTCAACGCGACCCAGACACTTTCAGTCACTTCCTCCGCGACCGTGGTCAACGTGACCGCCGGCACCATCACGCTTGGTTCCGCGAACCGCTTCACCGGCACGCCCGCGGTCACGCTCACGGCCGGCACGACCCTGAACCTCGGGGGCAACCAAACTATCGGTTCGTTGGCTGGCACGGGCTCGCTGGCCAATGCCGTCGCGAGTTCGATTCTCACGACCGGCGGCGCTAATACCTCAACCGACTTCGACGGTACCCTCAGTGGCGTCGGTGGCCTGACTAAGACGGGTAGCGGTAACCAGACCCTTTCCAACGCCAACACCTTCAGCGGTGCGACCTTGATCTCCGCCGGCACCTTGACGGCAAGCATCACCGGCGCCCTGGGTAGCACGAGCGGCATTACCGTCAACGGTGCCATTCTTAGCGCGCTTGATTACAATACCAACGCCACCCTCACCCTCGACAGCACCGGTACGGCCACAATCAGCGGCAACGGCCTCACCATTGCGGGCGCAGTCACGAATGCCAATACCACCGCCAGTGCCCTGAACTTCACCGGCACCGGCACAATCACCCTCGCCTCGCTCGCCGGCGCTGGTTCGACCCGCTTCGGCAGCAATGCGACCATCACCGGCGGCGTTAGCGCTGGCACCGTGAACGTCGTCGGCCTGCTCACTGGCACCTTGAGCGGCGGCACCGTCAACGCGAACACCCTAAGCTCGACCTCTATCACCGGCGGAACGAATAGGATTACCGATACTGCAAGTATCACCACCTTTAACAGCAGCAGCGGTTCGACGACGGTTAACGGCGTGGCGACCATCACCACTCTGACGACCGGTACACTGAACCTCAATGGTGCGACGTCTTCAATCGCGACCCTCAACGGCGGCACCATCACCCTTGGAGCCACCGCCCTCACCGTCTCGGCCGGCACCAGTGCGGGTAGCATCAGCGGAAGCACCGGAAGCCTGATCGTCACCGGCGGCACCGTCACTCTTTCCGGCACCAACACCTATGGCGGCGGCACGACGGTCAATACCGGGACACTGGTAATCGGCACGACCACCGCCCTGCCGACCAGCGGAAGCATCGCTATCAACGCCGCCAGCTCACTCAGCCTCAATATCGCCGGGACTTTCGGCGGAGTCGGCCAGTCCCTCACACTCAACGCCAACCAAGCCACGACACCGATTCTCAGTACACTAAGCGGAGCCGCGGTTACTTTATTGAGTAATATCACGCTTACCGACGGCACCACGAACCGCATCGAAGCAAATGGTGCATTAGGTAGCCTCACTCTTGCGGGCAACTTCACCGGATCCGGAAATCTACTAAAACAAGCATCCGGTAACCTTATACTCTCCGGCACGGCCAACACGAACACCGGGACAACCTCGATCGGTAACGGTACTCTCACAGTCAATGCTGGCTCCGCGCTGGGCACGGGTAACCTGACGCTTTCCCAGACCAGTACCAACGCGACGACAGTCATCCTGAATAACGCTGCACAGTCGATCGGCACGCTGACCAGCTCCTGGGCGGCACTCACCGGCACCATTGCCCAGACCCTCACGCTCAACGGCACGGCTCTGACCATCAACCAGAGCACCGATAGCACCTTCGGTGTCGGCGCAGTCTCGACCCTCACCAGCCGGATTACCGGTAACGGTTCGATTATCAAGGCCGGCGTGGGCACCCTCACCCTCACCAGTGCCAATACCTACACCGGCACCACGACCGTCAACGCGGGGTCGCTTGTCACCAGTGGAGCGGGGGTGATCTCGGGCAACATCACCGTCACATCTGGCGCCACGCTGACCCTCGGTACCGTCCAGACCATCACCAGCCTAGCCGCGAACGGCACCGTCAACGTGAACGTCGCCGAGACCCTCGGCAGCCTGTCCGGCAGCGGCGCCGTTAACGCCAATGCCGCGATTACGGTCACCAACACCAGCCCGGACGTCAGTACCTTCAGTGGCACGCTGAACGGCAGCAGCGCCTTGAACAAGAGCGGCACCGGCACCCTCTCCCTCGGCGGCAACAGCGCATCGACCTATTCCGGTGCCGTCAACGTCTCGGCCGGCGTCGTCAAGGCCGCCACTACGGGTGCCCTCGGTTCCGGTACCGTCACCCTCTCCGCCGGTTCAGTTCTCGGCGGCAGTGGAGCCACGACCACCAACAGCATCGTCATCGGTACGGCTGCGACCAACGATACGTCGAGCTTCGCAGCTGCAACCAATCTTTTGACGTGGAGTTTAGGTACAGTCACCAACCCTAACCCCACCCCACTCGCAGCCACAACCGTTGCGGCTGGTGGCACGATTACCACCACTGGATTGACGCGCTCAGGGTTTACGGCCGGAACATTGACTGACGGCTGGGGGGGAAGCGTTTTCAACTACGTCGATGCAGCGGCCGCAATAACCGCCTCGGCTTTCGCAACTGTAAATATCACCACGACGTCCCTACTGAACATCAAAAGCGTTCTTGCTTCAACCTACTATCGCTCAGGCACCGGCGCTAGGAACACCTTATGGCAGTATAAAATTGGTTCAGGAAACTATGTCGATATAACTACAGTGGCTCTTGGAACCGGCACCACTGCTACAACCATTAATCAGGGTAGTATTGATCTAAGCGGGATATCGGCCCTTCAAGGTATTGCAGCCAACTCAACAGTTACTTTCCGATTGGTGAACTACGGGGCTACCGGCACAGGAGGCACGTGGTATCTCAGGGACACTGCTGGAACCACCGCAGACTTTGGCTTCTCGGGTGAAATTGGCACTGGCACGGCCGGTGTAGCCGCCACCGGCTCTGGCACGCTGGGCATCGACGTCTCGGGCACAACGACTTACACGGGAGGCATCACGGTCAACAACACGGCGACGCTGGATGCGACGCAGTCCGACTCGATCGCGATCTTCCAAGGCGTCATCACGGGCGCAGGTGCGATCACGAAGACGGGCGCGGGGGTTGTAAAGCTCTCGGGCGCCAATGACTTCTCGGGCGGTCTGACCATCTCCGCCGGCACCCTGCAGGTCGGCGAAGCGGGCACGACGGGTACGCTCGGCTCGGGTGCAGTCACGAACAACGCGGCCTTGATCTTCAACCACAGCGACGCCCTCTCGGTCGCCAACATCATCTCTGGCACCGGTAGTGTGACCCAGGCGGGCGCGCGCAACCTCACCCTCTCCGCTGGCAACTCTTACTCCGGCGCGACCACGGTCTCGGCGGGTACGCTGACGGCCGGTAACAATTCTGCTTTCGGCACGAGCGCCGTGACGATCGATGGCGGCACCTTAGCCCTCGGCGGCTTCTCGATCGCCAACAACGTCACAGTCACTTCCGGTACGCTCTCGGGCGGCACCATACCGGTCGCCCAGGTCACCCCGCAGGCCGGCACGATCTCCGCCATCCTTTCCGGCAGCGGAAATTTCGCCAAGTCCGCCAACGGCACCCTGACCCTCTCTGGCGCCAATACCTTCACGGGATCGACCACGGTCTCGAGCGGTACGCTTATTGCCAACACCGGCACCCTGGCCACCACGAATGGCATCATCGTCAACGGTGCCACCTTCACGGCGGTCGATTATAATACCGCCGCCACCCTAGGCCTCAATGCCAGCGGTACGGCCACGATTACCGGAACCAGTCTCACGATTACGGGTGCGGTCACGAACAACAATACCACCGCCAGTGCCCTTAACTTCGATAACGGCTTGGGCACGATCACCCTCGCCTCGCTCGCGGGTGCTGGCTCGACCCGCTTCGGCAGCAACGCCACGATCACCGGCGGCGTCGCCGCTGGCATCATCAACGTCACCGGCCTACTCACCGCCGACGTCACCGGCGGCACGGTCTCGGCCGGCACGCTCACGGGCAACCTTTCCGGCGGCAACGTGTCGGTCACCGGCCTGCTGACGGGCAACGTCACTTCGGGCGCCGGCACGAACTCCTTCGGGTCAATCAGCGCCACCACCGTCTCAGGCGGAACCAACACCGTGAGTGGCGTGGCCACCCTGACGACCGTCTCCAACGGCACGCTTAACCTCAACGGCGCGACGTCGGCCATCACGCACCTCAGCGGAGGGACGATCGCCCTCGGGTCCTCGACCTTGACGGTCTCCGAAGGTACCTACGCCGGCGGCCTCTCCGGAGCTTACGGAGCCTTGACCAAGAATAGCGCGGATACCCTCACCCTCTCCGGAGCCAATACCTATGCGGGCCTCACTACGGTCAGCGCCGGCACCTTGGCCATCAGCCATGGTTCCGCGCTCGGCTCCAACGCCACCGGCACGACGGTCACAAGTGGTGCCGAACTGCGCCTCCTCGGCAATATCACGGTCGCCTCCGAAGCCCTCACGCTCAACGGAACCGGCGTCTCCGCCAGCGGCGCCCTGCGCAACCTCTCCGGAGACAACTCCCTCGGCGGCCCGATTACCCTCGCCTCCGATACGCTAATCGTCGCGACCGCCGGCACACTCACCCTATCGGGCGGACTAGGCGGCTCCGACAAGAACCTCACCGTCGGCGGCGCGGGCAATGTAACCATCAGCAGCGCCGTCCTCGCCCTAGGCGCCGGCACGCTGACCAAGACCGGCGCGGGCATCCTGACCCTCTCGGGTGCCAACACCTACGCAGGCATCACCACGGTGAGCAACGGCGTGCTGGCGATCAGCCACGCCACCGGCCTCGGCACCGACGCCGCGGGCACGACGGTCGCCGATGGCGCCGAGCTCCGCGTCCTGGGAGGCATCACGGTGGCCTCCGAAGCCCTCACGCTCAACGGAACCGGCGTCTCCGCCAGCGGCGCCCTGCGCAACTTCTCCGGGGACAACACCATCGCTGGTGCGATCACCCTCGCCTCCGCGGCCCGGATCGTGAGCACCGCCGGCACGCTGACGCTGACGGGCGGCGTCACCGGCGCTGACAAGAACCTGACCTTCGGCGGCACCGGCAACACGACCATCAGCACGACCGGCCTGTCCCTCGGCACGGGCTCGCTGACCAAGATCGGCAACGGCCTGCTCCTTCTCTCCGTCGCCAACTCCTATTCCGGCGGCACGACCATCAGCGGCGGCTCGATCAAGATCGGCGTCACCGGCGCCCTCGGCTCGGGCTCGGTCAACGTCGGCGGGGTCGGCACGCTCGACCTGAATAACCTGACGATCTCCAACGCGATCGTCCTCGCCGATGGCGCGACCCTCACCGGCGGCTCCCTGCCCGTGACTTCCGTACCCACGAGCGGCAAGGTCGACGTCGTCATCACCGGTTCGAGCGACCTGGAGAAAAACGATGCTGGCCGCCTCGAACTGACCGCCGCCAGCACCTACACCGGCGCGACCAAAGCCGCCGGTGGCACGATCGCGGTCTCAGACTTCGGCAACGGGTCCTCGGCCAGCCCGCTGGGCGTGACCGCCCTCACCGACCCGTCGAAGCTCGTGCTCTCGGCCGGCGCGACGCTCGAGTTCATCGGAGATACCAATGTCAGCACCGCCCGAAGCTTCACCATCGCCGGTTCTGGCACCATCGCCGCGACGGGAGACGGTGCGCTTAACTTCAATTCGAACTCCAAGATCAGGCTGACCGGCGCCACCCCGGCGCTGACTCTCTCCGCCACCAGCACGACTGCGGTGAATCGCTTCGATTCAGTCTTGGACGGAACCGATGCCATCAGCACCCTCACCATCGATGGTGTGGGCCAGTGGGTCATCGGTGGTTCCGCCAATCGCTTCAAAGGAACCGCGACCATCAGCATCGTAGCCGGTGCCAGCCTCGGCTTCGAATCAGGCTCGATCGGAGGATCCGTTAACGCCTCTTCGCCGATCACCATTAGCAACAACGCGATTTTGGTCTGGTCTGGAAACAATAACACCGACGACGTCTCTGCCCGCCTGAGGATTGGCGCAGGAGATACCGCCAAGCTTAACATCGGAAGCAATAACGTCGAATTCGTCTCCGCCCCTCAGAATACTGCCGGTAATGGTGCTGCGGCTGGTTCGATCCAAAAACAGGGAACGGGCACGCTGACGATCGCTAGCTCGGTCAATGCCGCGACCCTCGCCTTCGATGTGCCTACGGGTAAGCTCACTATCAATGGTACGGTGGGTGACGTCGGGCTGAGCACGGGTGCTACCCTAGGTGGCAGCGGAACGGTCGGCACCGTCACCACGCAAACCGGATCGACCGTTTCAGCCGGTAATTCTCCTGGCACCCTTACCATCGATGGCAATTTCCTCCTGGGGGCCGCGACCATCCTCCGCTGGGAGGTCCAGGATGCGCTCGACCCCCAGAAATATGACCAGACCCATGTCACCGGAAATCTCAACCTCTCCGCTGTCACCAACAATAGCGAACGTATCGTCATCAAGGTGGTCTCCTTGGTCGGAGCCGGCGCTGGCGCCGGGGTCGACCTAGGACCACCGTTGAACTTCAATAATGCCGACACGAATGGCATGATGCCGCGGACTTTCGACTTCATCCGTGTCGACGGAATCATCAGTTTCGCTGCAGGGAAGAGCATCTCCGACGTCTTCTCTTTCGATCTGACCGACTTCCAATATACTAACGGCGGATCGAATAATATCGGTCTCTGGTCGGTTTCGTCCTATGACAGCGGCGGCGATACCTACGTCAGGATCACCGCCGTGCCTGAGCCGTCCACTTACGGTTTCGGCCTAGGGGCTCTGGCTCTGGCGGCGGCGGCCATCAGGCGGCGCAAGCATAACTCTAAGCCCAAGGCCTGAGACAGGACCCAGGGCCAATCTCTCGGCACACATGGGGGCTGTCTGAGATTGCCCCCGATGGGGGCCGTAGCTAAATTGGTACGTGCGTATGCCCTCCCTCGAAGAGCTTAAGTCCGTTGCACTGGCCACCGCTATCGCCGCCGGCGACCTGCTCGCCAAGGGCGCCCAGATGAAGGTCAATGCCTCCACCGACGACGACGTGAAGATGCAGGCCGACGTCGATTCAGAACACCTGGTGCGCGACATGCTGAAGGCCACGGGTATTCCTGTCATCGGCGAGGAACTCGGCGGCGACGCCTCCCTCTTCGACGGCGATAGCCTCTACTGGGTCGTCGACCCGCTCGACGGCACCTACAACTACCTCCGCCGCCAGCCATCGACCTGCGTTTCGCTGGGCCTGATGCGAGGCAAGGAACCGGTGCTGGGCGTGATCCACGACTTCACAGCGAAGAAGACCTATCTCGGCGTCGTCGGCGAAGGCAGTTTCATCAACGGCGTCCGCATCACGCCCGGCTGGGTCTCCGACATCAAGGACGCCTGCATCATGACGGGCTTCCCCGCCGCCGCCGACAAATCCGGCCCGGCGATGCAGCTCTTCGTCCAGCAGGTCGGGCGTTATAAGAAGATTCGCATGATCGGCTCGGCGGCCCTTGCCCTCGCCTACGTGGGCGAAGGCGTTGCCGACACCTATTACGAATCGGGCACGAACCTCTGGGACGTCGCCGCCGGCCTTGCGATCATCAAGGCCTCCGGCGGATATTTCCGTCTCGTCCCGACGGGCAAGCGCCCGCTGAACTACGACCTCTGGGCCTCGGCCCGCGAGGAGTGGACGCGGTAAGGCCACGCCTTAGGCGTGGACAACAAGCCTGTTAAGGCTAGGTTTCCGACGTGCTCCTCGCCCTGACCAATCCCATCAAAGAAGCCATCATCAAGCATGCGGCGGAGAACTACGCCGAGAAGATCCTGGGCCAGGAATACGGTTCCATGGGCTTCTGGGTCGCCCTCGCGATGGTCGTCGTTTACATCCCACTCCTCGGCCGCCTCGCCGCGGCGCACTTCTTCGGCAAGGACGGCACTATCTTCGGCATCGGCTTAACTGGTCTTATCTCCGTCGCCCTGACTTTTGCCGCCATCTGCATGGCGGACACGAGCCTTTCTGGGTTCATCCCGAAATCCATCGAGATTCTAGTCATCTCCCTCTGTACGGCCATGGTCGTCCTTTTAGTCACCAGCGCTTCGGCTCAGGTCCTCAGCATGGGCTTTGGCCCCTCCCTTGGACTCCAGCTGATCTTCTGGAATATCGTCTTCCTCGCCCAGCTGGCTACGCGCTTCCTGATGGATTTCTGGAAGCACGTCTAAACCTGATAATGAAATCAGCGCTTTGGACGATTTGCTTAGCCCTCGCGACCTTCGCCCAGGCCCAAGTACCTCGGCACCCTACCCTGTCCGGTAAGGTCGTCACGGGCTATCAGGGCTGGTTCCGGGCCGAAGGCGACCCCAGCGGTCTCGGCTGGGTCCATTTCGGACCGGGTAAACTCTTTTCCACCGAAACCTATACGTTCGACCTCTGGCCTGACCTCCGCGATTTTCCCCCGGAAGAACGCTACCCGTCGCCGTTCAAATACGCCGACGGCCGTCAGGCCGACCTGTTCAGCAGCGCCCATCCGGGGACCGTGCGCCGTCACTTCCGCTGGATGAAGGACTACGGCATCGATGGCGCGATGGTCCAACGCTTCGCGGTCGGCCTGGGCGGAAGTCGTAAAGCCGACTCCTTGGATATGGTCCTGCGGAACTGCACGGAAGCTGCCAACGCCGAAGGCCGGGCGTTGACAGTGATGTACGACCTCACCGGCCTTTCGCCCGAAAATTTCCGGACGGTCTCAGATGACTGGCGACGGCTCGTCGCCGAAGGCCAAACGAAGCAACCTTGCGCCCAGTTCCACCAAGGGAAGCCGCTTGTCGCGGTCTGGGGCCTAGGCTTCAAGGAACGCCCGCCTGCGCTCAAGGAATGGGCCACCCTACTTGCCGAACTCAAGTCCACGGGCGCCGCGATCATGATCGGAGTGCCGGCCTACTGGCGCGAACAGAAGAACGATACTGTGTCCGATCCGGCCTTACACGACCTCATCCGCAAGGCCGATGTCATCAGCCCCTGGACCGTCGGTCGCTGCGATGATCCGAAAGGCGCGGCCGAGCTGGCCAAGGAGGTCTGGGCACCCGACATCGCTTGGTGCCGCTCCAAGCAGAAGACTTACCTCCCGGTCATCTTCCCCGGCTTTAGCTGGAGCAACCTTTCCGCCTCAAGGGGTAAGAAAGCCCCGAAGAATGCCATTCCCCGCCTGGGTGGCCGCTTCCTCTGGTCACAGGGTGTCGCAGCCCGCGAAGCGGGGGCGAAATGTGTTTACGTTGCGATGTTCGACGAGATTGACGAGGGTACTGCCATTATGAAGTGCGGCGGCCCGAGCCCGGTCGGAAATTTCGTGGACCTATCTGGAGCGCCCACCGACCACTACCTTTGGCTCAGCGGACAAATCGGGCGGATGCTCCGCGGAAGCATCCCGGCTAACCCCGCCCTGCCGAAGCGCTAAGGGTCATCAGCCCGTAGCCTGGAGGCCAGCAGCGATGGCGTTCAGCGAAAGGAGCATCTGCGGTAGCAGTGCATCAGCTTCCTTGCGGTCGCCATCGGCCACCTTCTTGCGCCAGTCCTTGAGCAATGCGACCTGCTGTTCGTGCAGGAGGTCGATCGCGGATTCGCGCAGGGCGATGACCTTGCGGAGACGCGGACGGCCTTCGCTGAGTTTCGATCCAGAAAGCTCATCGAGCATCTTCCGGGTCAGATTGTGCTCAGCGAGGATGCGGTTCAGGAAAATAGCGCGGAGCTTCTTGTCGGTGACAAGAGCACCGTAGAGCTTCATCATGCTACGATTGGAAGCCAGCACGCTGGTGGAGGCGTTCTTGAGCATGTAGCGCAAGGGCGGCCAATCATCGTAATTCTTGCGAATGACCTCAAATCCCTTGGGGTCTTCTTCTTTGAGGCGAGCGAGCGCCGACCCGACGCCATACCAGCCGGAGAGATAGAAACGGGCTTGGCTCCAAGCGAAGACCCACGGGATGGCGCGCAGATCCTCGAGCGAGGCGGCACCGGTGCGGCGGGATGGACGCGAGCCGATGCGACTGGCTTCGATGACGTCGATCGGAGTGGCCTGGCGGAAGAACTCAATGAAGCGCGGGGTCTGGATGAGCGATTGGTAGGCCTCGCGGGAGAACTCGGCGAGACGGTCCATGACCTTAGCCTGGGCGGTCTCGCTGCGGACGGCGACGTCATGGAGGAAGGTGTTCTGAGTTACGCCAGCGGTCAGCAGCTCAAGATTGTTCACCGCGGTGATGTGATTGGCGTACTTCTGAGTGATGCTCTCACCCTGCTCGGTGACGCGCATCTCGCCCTGGATCGAACCCTGCGGGAGCGCATCGATGAAGCGGTGGGTCGGTCCGGCGCCGCGGGAGATGGTGCCGCCACGGCCATGGAAGAAGACGATACGAACGCCATGCTTCTCACCGACGGCGGCGAGGTTCTGCTGGGCGCGATAAAGATTCCAGAGTGAGGCGAGGATGCCGCCGTCCTTATTGGAGTCGGAGTAGCCGATCATCACCTGCTGGGTGAGACCGTCAGTGATGCCGGCGTCGCGACGGGCCTGGAGCGTGCGCTTGGTCATCGGGTGCGAGAGGAACGCATCCATGATGCTGGTACTGCGCTCAAGATCGCCGATGGTCTCAAAGAGCGGAACGACCGGCAGAAGGCAGTAAGCGTCTTCCGAACCGCCAGCCGTCAGCCCTGCTTCACGGGCCAGGAGGTAGACGGACAGCAGGTCAGACACCGAACGGGTCATGCTGACGATGAGCGAACCCAGGCCGGCCGAACCGTACTGATCGATATGAGTGACGAGCGTACGGTGGCAGGCCACCACGGCGTCGGCTTCCGTGCCGATGCTGGCCTGCTCGCGCATGAACGGACGGGTTGAGCGTAGCTCGGAGTCGAGGAAGCCGAGGCGGCGCGATTCATCCCACTGCGCGTAGTTCGTGTCATCCTGACCCGTGGCGGCGAGGAGCTGGCCGATGGCCTTATCGTGGAAGGCGCTGTTCTGGCGGATATCCAGGACGGCCATGTGGAAGCCGAATGTGCGCAGGAAGCGCAGCAGCGGATCGAGTTCCGCACGGGCGATGCGGCCCGCGCCGACTTCGACCAAGGTCTCACGCAGGAACAGCAGGTCGGCAATAACTCCCTCGGGCGTGCGGTGCTGACCGGCACCCAGTTCGCCTTCGGCGTTCGGCAAGCGAAGACGCGTCAGGTTGATGTACTGGCGCCAGGTCTCCCCAATATTACGCTTAATGGCTTCTTCGCCCGCTTCGCCATGGGCAGCGGCGTGCTTGGCGACCTGACGCAAGAACACCGCGGGCGGCTCCTGCAGATGATCACCGAGGGAAAGGCGCTGTCCCAGGGTCTCAAGACGTTCGTTACAAATCGCAACGGCGGTGGAGCGGAAGAGATTCAGCGCCCGGGCGGTGACTTCGGCCGTGACCAGCGGGTGGCCGTCGCGGTCTCCGCCGACCCAGGTGCCGAGGGCGATCTGAGGCAGTGAATCTGGGTGCTCGACGCGGGCGGGGTCAAAGCCGGCCTCTTCCCAGGCCTGACGCAGGCGCAGGTCCATGCTAACCACGGCATCGGGAAAGACCTTCGAAAGGAAGTAATTAATGTTCCGGAGTTCCGAAGCCACGTCGGGCTTCTGATGGTAGATCTCGCCGGTACGCCAGAGGCGTTCGAGGGCGACCTTGATCTCCTCGCGGATCGCGCGCTGTTCGGCGACGGTCCACATATTGTTCTCGCGACGGACAAGCAGCTTGTAGATTTCGCGATGGATTTCGAGGACCGTGGCGCGCTTGGCTTCGGTCGGGTGGGCGGTCAGTACAGGCTCCACACGCATGCGATTGAGACGCTTGGCAATCTGCTTGTCGGTCAAACCAGCCTCGCCCAGGGCGCGGAGGGCGCGACCCCAAGAGCCAGGATCAGAGGCAAGCCCATGCTTATCTTCGCGGAGACGCTTGGACTGCGCGGAGGCGTTCTCCTCGACCATGTTCAGGAGCTGAAAAGCGATCGAGTACGCCTGCACGCCGCGGTAAGAAAAGATCTGCACGCCGCGCAACTTACGCTTGCCCATCCAAGGCAAGGTGCCCGCAAGGTCCTTGTGGTCGAGCTGCTCGAGCACCTCGACAAAGCACGTCATCATGAAGTCGAGGTCCTTATCGACTTTCTTAAGCCCGCGGGCGAGATCGGTGCTGATAGCCATGCGACGAGAGTCGTAGCACGGGCTCAGGAAATCTCGCAACCGCAAACCCCCTCGGCTTGCGTCTTAGACCGCCAGCACTTTGATGGAAAGTCGCCATGTCGGACTCACGGCTCATTCTCCCCGACCTCTGGCAGCAGGACGCCCTCCGTGCCCTCCGCCGAGGCGAGGACGTGGTGATCCAAGCCCCCACCGGCGCTGGTAAGACCCATGTCTTCGAACTTCTCATCAAAGGGGGCCACCGCGGCCAGGCGGTCTACACCGTACCAACGCGGGCTTTAGCGAATGACAAGAGGGCCGAATGGCTGGCCTTGGGCTGGGACGTCGGCATCGCGACCGGGGACGTCAGCGACAACCTCGGCGCCCCGGTGCTGGTGGCCACCTTGGAGACCCAACGGCATCGTTTTCTCGAAGGAAGGCACCCGGATCTGCTGGTCGTGGACGAATACCAGATGCTGGCCGACAGCCGCCGGGGTGCGGCCTACGAGACCGTCCTGGCCATCGCCCCACCCTCCACCCAGCTCCTCCTGCTCAGCGGCAGCGTCTCCAATCCAAAGGCGGTCGCGGAATGGCTCCGCAGCCTCGGGCGTAAGGTGACCCTCATCGAGGAGCATACCCGCCCCATCCCCCTCGAAGAGGTTTCCCTGGACGCCCTAGAGACCCGCGAGCCGACTGGCATCAAGGGCTACATCGCCCGTGCGGTCATCCGGGCAGTCCTGGCCGACCTCGGCCCGATTCTGGTCTTCGCCCCCCGCCGTCGGGCCGCCGAACAGATCGCTCGCGATATCGCCGCCGGACTTCCCCTTGGCAACGGCCCCCAGCTCTCAGCCAGCCAACGCACCATGGCAGGCGATGACCTTAACCGCCTCCTCCGCCAAGGGGTCGGCCTGCACCACAGCGGCCTGACCTTCGCCCAGCGCACCGACCTCATCGAGCCTTGGGCTAAGGCTGGCAAACTGAGCGTTGTCGTCGCGACCACGGGCCTCGCGTCGGGCATCAACTTCTCGCTCCGGTCGGTGCTGGTCACCGATCGACGCTACGCCGCTGAGCACGCCGAACGCGAAGTCCGTCCTGACGAGCTCCTCCAGATGTTCGGACGCGCCGGGCGCCGCGGACTCGACGACCGCGGCTTCGCTCTCTGGACCGGCGATAGCCCGCGCCTCGGTGAAGCGAAGCCCCTCCAGCTCAAGCGCAGCGAGGCTCTCGACTGGCCCGCCTTCCTCTCGCTGATGCGTCGGGCCGACGACCCGAAAGCAGCCGCCGCGAAACTGGCCAAGGCGCTCTTCGCCCGGGAACCCATCGACCTCGCCTTAGATCGCTTGGACGAAGACCTGCCGACCGATACACCCGCAGCGCCAGCGGGCGCGACGCGTCATATCGATGAAATCTGCGGACGAAACGGTACCTGGCAACGCGAACGGCCGACGCACCTCGTACCGCTCTCGCAGGCGCTCATCTACGTCAAAGAGTCGTGGCACCCCGCGCTCACCAAGCCCGACTCGCTGCGCGCCCTGCCCTACGGTACGCCTTGCAAACTCGAGACAAGCGAAGGCCTACGCTACGGACGTACAATCACGCTCGCCCACTTCCCCAAGGAAGCCGGCGCCTCGCACCTCACGCCGGCGGATTGGCTCCTGAAGTCCCTGCGCCGACTCGAAGGCGGCCAAGTCCGCCCACGTACTTGGAAACTCGAGCTACTGGAGAAAGAGATCCTGCCGCTACTCCCCAAGCTCACCCAGGGCGGCGTCGCCCATGGCGGGCTGTTCCTCGGACGCGACAGCGTGCAGGTGAAGCTCGACTACTCCCGCGCCGACGTCCGCGTCTGGCCCGACGCAGATAATCATCCGCTGATCAACCCGCCCCGCCGACAGGTCGAGAAGCAGGACATCAACCTCCGCGAAGTCCTCGGCGGCGGCACGCTCCACACCGCCCGCGCAGGTCGGCTGTGGAAGAAGCTCGGCCTGATCGACAACTCCGGACGCCCGACCGAGCGCGGTCACATCGCTTCCCTCTTTCAACATGGCGAAGGCCTCGCCGTCGCCGCCGCGCTCGAAGATCTTTCCTATGACGCCCATGCCATCGCTTGGGACCTCGCCGAGCTCCGCGCCGGCGAACGCGTCGCCTCGGCGGGGCGCAATTCCAGTCGCCTCGGCGCCTGTTGCCGTCTGGCTTACAAATCACTGACCGCCGAAGGCTACCTGCACGAAGGCCTGCCCGCCGGCTTCGGCGAAGGCTGCGCCGAAGCGCTTAAAGGTTTCGCCCTGCATGGCAAGATACCGCCCGTCGACGCCGATGGCCACGGTCCGGGCCAAGGCGACCTCGAACGGGCCGTCCTCGAATGGCGCAGCACCCTGCAACTCATCGCGCACGGCCCAACCCATCCTTCGCACCGCTGGCAACAGCTGCGCGCGGCGGCCCAAGACGTGCTCGGACGTATCATCGGGCAGGCGACTGCGCGACGCTAAGGCTTATTTGCCCGCGATGGCTTTCGCCGCGGCCTTGGCCATCTCACCGGCGCCCGCGGTATTCGGGTGCACACGGTCTGGCAGCATCTCCGGAAAATTCACGAGCGCCGCATGCATATCAATCACGCCGCAGTCGAGTTCCTTGGCGAGCGAGTTGACGCGCGGAATCTCCATCTGGATATTCTCTTCATTGATACCGTAGTTACCCCTACCGGGGACCGGCACGGGGCGGCAGACGAACACTTTCGGCTTCGACTTCAAAGATAGGAACGACTTCACGAGCTTGCGGTAATCGGCTTCGAATTCAGCCTCAAATTTCCAGTTCTGCGGCTTGGTATCGTTGGTGCCGAGCATGATGACCACGATTGCCGGCTCCATCGCGAGGGCATCCTGGTATTTCTTTTCCTTCCAGTACGGGAAGTCGCCCTTCTTGAGGAGCGTGCGGGCACTGACGCCGAAGTTGCCGACCTGGTAACCGCCGCCGAGCAAGGCCTGCAGCTGCGCCGGATAGGACTTACCCTTCTGGGCGCCGACGCCCTGCGTGATGCTGTCGCCGACACAGGCAACTTTGATGGGTTCGGCGGCACGGGCGGTCATGAGGGAAAACAAGGCGAGGTACAGGGTTCTCACGGGGTTCATCTAATCAAAGCCACCCGAAAGCCTTTCCAAGGCCTAAGTCGGCCGTTTTACCCTTCCCTGCGGGCCCGGCGGACGCTAACTTATGGGGACAGTCATACATGTGCGTTCGCGCGGAGCAATCCGTGAGGAAAGTCCGGACACCACAGGGCAGGATTCCCGCCGCAAGTCGGGGCACGTCGCAAGGCGTGACGGATAGTGCCACAGAGAAGATACCGCCTCCTCCGCAAGGAAAGAGGTAAGGGTGAAAAGGTGGGGTAAGAGCCCACCGCTCGAAGGGTAACCGACGAGGCAAGGTAAACCCAATCCGGTGCAAGACGAACAGGG
>Ga0209298_10000480_pt1 | contig 26597 bp, 24 predicted proteins | sample S_140806_EF_Meta_FD_187325 | JGI IMG/M metagenome (GOLD analysis project Ga0209298, IMG submission 187325) | Freshwater microbial communities from Lake Simoncouche, Canada to study carbon cycling - S_140806_EF_MetaG (SPAdes) (version 2) | ecosystem: Environmental > Aquatic > Freshwater > Lake ... | reverse complement strand
CTTCTCGGCCTCGCCGGAAGCCTCGTACATGCGGAAGAGGACTTTGCGGGCTTGCAAGCTGTTGTGCTGCTTCACGAGCTTTTCGCAGAGTTCGCGGCTGCGGGTGAGTTCGTTCGTGAGGAGGTAGTGCTGCGCCACCTCGAGCTGGATGTCCTCCGAGTTGGCTGGGGTGACGCTGGCGAGCGCTTGATCGAAAAACGGAGCCACTTTGGCGAGGTGCTCGGTGCGCTGCTCGATCTGGCCGAGCGGCCACACGCGTTCGGCGGTGGTGGCGAGATCGAGCCAGAAGCGTGGATCGGTGCTGTCCTGCTTCGCCGCCTGCTCCATCACGGCGATGGCCGCGTCACGCTTGTTTTGCGTGAGATGATGCATCACGGCGGCCTCATAGACGGCGGCGTGACGCGGATATTTTTGCAGAGCCGTCGTTACCGCCTTCGCGGCGCGGTCATCCTTCTCGAAAACATCCTCCGGCGGGTAGGTGCTGGCAAAGCGGGCCAGATTGAGCAGCGGTTCCGGGCTACCCGGATTGGCCTGGATGGCCTCGTCGAGGATTTTGAGGGCGGCTTCGCGTCCTTCGAATTGCAAGGCCATGCCCGCCGTGTGGTTGGCGAGTTCCGCGTTGGTGGGATCCGCTTTGAAAACGGCCCGGTAATGCTCCAGCGCCTGCCGGAGCTTTCCCGCCGTCTCGAATTGCAGCGCGGCGCTGTAATGCGCCATGGCATCCGCGTTCGCCGCGCCACGTGGCGTGAGGAGCAGGTCCGATTTCGGCGGCGGCAGCCTCCCGAGAGACATGTCCGCGTCGGAGGCGGCATGAAGAGGAAGCCAGATCAGTCCGATCTGGCACATTAACAGCCCCCAACTTCTCGACGCAGGTGCGTCAAGAAGGGCGGCGACTCGAATCACTCGAATCACTCTTCGGGGGCTGATCATGCCGCGGAGGCTAGCTTTTACGACTTGTAGCGCAAACGCTTCTTATGACGGTTCGCACGCATGCGCTTCTTGCGCTTGTGCTTGTTGATCTTCGTTTTTCTCCGCTTTTTGAGCGATCCCATGGTCGGTGTTCTCCTTGTGGTTTTGGCTTGGTCCCAGTGTTAGTGGACGATTTTGTTGAGAGGATATTCCACGATGCCCTCGGCACCCAGCGCCTTGAGACGCGGGATGATGAGACGCACGGTGGCCTCGGCAATGACGGTTTCGACGGCAACCCAGTCGCATCCGGCGAGCTGGGAGACGGTGGGTGAGCGCTGCGAGGGCAGCACGGCGACGACCTCCGCCACCTTGGCGGCGGGGACGTTCATCTTGAGGCCCACTTTATCGCGGGCTTCGAGAGCGCCTTTGAGCAGCATGACGATGGTCTCCATCTTCTCACGCTTCCAGGCGTCCTTCGCGGCGGCCCGGCTGCTCACAAATTGAGGGTAGCTCTCCATGAGCGTGTCCACGATGCGCAGCTTGTTCGCTCGCAACGAGGAGCCGGTCTCTGTGATGTCCACGATGGCATCGACGAGTTCCGGTACTTTCACCTCCGTGGCACCCCAGCTAAATTCGACTTCGGCCTTCACGCTGTGGCTTTCCAGGTAGCGCTGCGTGAGGCCCACGGCCTCCGTGGCGATGCGCTTGCCCTGCAAATCCTTCACGCTCTGAATGGGGGAATCATCCGGCACCACGAGCACCCAGCGTGTGGGCTTGGAAGTGGCCTTCGAGTAGCGCAAATCGGTGATCACCTCCACATCGGCACCGTTTTCGGCGATCCAATCACGCCCGGTGATGCCGCAATCGAGGAAGCCATGATCCACATAGCGCCCGATCTCCTGCGCCCGCAGCAGGCGCAGTTCCAGCTCATCATCGTCCACCGTGGGGCGATAGGAGCGGCTGGAGACGACCACATTGAATCCCGCCCGCTTGAAAAGCTCGAGCGTAGGCTCCTGCAGGCTGCCCTTTGGCAGGCCGAGGCGGAGAGTGTTTTTCGGTTCAGACATGTGGGGTTCCGGGGAAAGGGGGGCGGAGATTAACGGCTTTTCCCCGGCTGGCGAGGGTTTTTTCAGGGCCGTTTGCCTCTCCAAGTGCCGCGAAAGGCTTTATTTCGTGGCGATACCCGCCTCACCGGCCTCCCAGGCCATGCCGCAGGCCCGAATCGCCACCGCCGTGGCTCCGGCTGGCCATTCGGTGCTGAGCTGGTCTTTGAAGAAGGATTTCCACGTCACCCAGCGGCCGCCGATCTGGGCCTGGAGCACCCACCAGCGAGTCTGCGACATCCAGCGTTCGTCGCCGTGCTTCCACTCGACATGCATTTTGCCCTCCGGCTGGGTTTTGCCGACGAGCGGGGCGGGCAGCAGCGCCTGGCTCAGCCACGGCGAAGACGGCGGGATGGCGTGTGTGGTGTAGGCACGCTCCATCGTGTAGGTGGCGATCTTGCCGGTGTTCTTGTGCAAAGCACCGAAGTTCCAATGAAAGTGCCCGGGGGTCATTTTGAGGCCGCGTTCACGCAGCACACTCATCTGGCGGAGGATTTCACCGGCGACGCGATCGGTGCCGATGTTCGAGGTGTTCATGCCAGGCCAGATGTGACGGCCTTGCGTGTTCTGCTCCAGCCACCAGTCGTAGTAGGTGGTGAAGCCGAGCTTCGGCCGGTCGATGGTCCAGTAGAGCTGCGGGGTGAAATAATCGACCCAGCCGTTTTGCAGCCACTTCTTCGAGTCCGCGCCGAGGTCCTCATACGGATCGAGACCACCGCCAGTGCCTTCGGGATGATTCGGACGCCACAGGCCGAAGGGGCTGATGCCGAACTTCACATAGCGTTTGATGGCTTTGATGCCCTCGTAAGTGGCCTGCACGGTCTGATCCACATTCTGGCGTCGCCAAGCGGTGAGCTCCAAAGGGCCGCCCGTGGCTTTGTAGCGAGCGTAAGTGTCCGCATCGGGGAATTCGACCTTCTTTTTGTCTGGGCCGGTGATCGGGTAAGGGTAAAAATAATCGTCGATGTGAATGCCATCCACATCGTAGCGACGCGTGACATCCAGCATCACGGCGACGGCCTGCTGACGCACCTCCGGCACGCCAGGGTTCATCCACCAGTCGATGTTGTATTTCATCGTCCACTCCGGGTGCTTGCGGCGGATGTGATCCGCGCTTGGCGCATGCTTTTCACCGGCGAGCGCCCGGTAAGGATTGAACCAGGCATGCAGCTCCATGCCACGTTTGTGCGCCTCGTTAACGGCAAACTCAAGCGGGTCCCAACCGGGTGATTTGCCCATCGCTCCCGTCAAGAAGGGTGACCACGGTTCGATCTCGGAGGCATACATGGCATCGCCCGCAGGCCGCACCTGGAAGATGAGTGCATTGAGGCGCAGCTTTGCGGCGGATTCGATGAGCGTGAGGAGCTGCTCCTTCTGCTTCGCGACGGGCAAACCGGGCTCGCTGGGCCAGTTGATGTTCCTCACGGTGGCGATCCACGAACCGCGTAGCTCGCGGGCGGGTGGTGGGACGGCATTTTGAGCTGCCAAAGCTCCCGCAAAGCCGAAACAGGCCGCGATCAAGGTGGTGCCAAGTTTTGAAGTCATCGCTTTATCCTAACCTCATGACTTTCACTTCGCGATGCGATACAGCGCCTTGTCCGTGCGGATGAAGAGCGCCTCACCGTCGGTGGACGGGCTGGCCATGATGGAGCCGTCGAGGGTGTTTTGGGAGAGCATTTGGAAGGTGCGCCCGGCTTTGACGAGGCTCACCACGCCTTCGCGGCTGCCGATGAGGATCTTGTCGTTGGCTAAAATCGGGCTGGAACTGAATTTGCCGCCCAAACGCTCGCGGTACATGGCCTCGCCTGTCTGCGTGTCCACACAGCTCAGGATGCCGCCGTCATCGACATAGTAGAGCAGGCCGTCGTGCAGCAGCGGCGAGCACATCTTCGGGGCGTTCTTGTTGTTCTGCCAAGCCACCTCGGGTGTGGCAGCACCAGCGTGTTTCAAGGCGGTGATGTTCGATTTGCCGAAGGCGGTGCTGAAATAGATCATCTTGTCATCGGCCACCGGCACGGTGGACATCGAAAAGCCAAGCTCGCCGTAGTGGACCTTCCAAAGCTCTTTTCCGGTGGCCGGATCATAGCCGTAGATGTTGTTCGCCGCGGAGCTCACCAGCACCGGAATGCCGCCACTCTGGATCACCAGCGGCGTGCCATAGGCCTTCTTCTGCTGCGGACGCGGGTCCATCTCGCCACTGCGCATGGTCTTCCACGCCACCTTGCCTGTCTCCGTGTCAAAAGCCGCGATGAACTGCGTGTCGCTGCCATCGAAGTGGGCGATGAGGCGGTTCTTCCACAGCACCGCCGTCGAGCCGGGGCCATTTTCGTGCATGATGTGCAGCTCTTCGTTTTTCCACAGCACCTTTTGCGTGGCCGTATCAAGACAGACCGTGCCGAATGAACCGAAGTGCGCATACAGTTTGCCACCCGCGAGCACCGGCGTGGGCGAGGCGTAGCTGTTGAGCTGATGCGCCCACTGCGGCTCCTTCACGTTCAGCAATTCGATGTCGTGCAGCAGCTTCCCGCTTTCACGATCCACCTCCAGCGCCCGCAGGCTCAGCGATTCGAGCACGACGAGCGGTTGATCACCCGTGTTCGTTTTCAAGCGACGCTCCGCTTCTTCCTTGGTGGCTACCTTCTCAATCGCCGTCGTCATCCAGATCACATCGCCACCGATCACCGGCGTGGAATGTCCGCGACCTGGCAGCTCCGTCTTCCACGTCACGTTGCTCGTTTCGCTAAAGGTCTCCGGCAGCTTCGCGATGGTCGCCACACCTTGTCCCGAAGGCCCACGCCACTCCGGCCAATCGGCGGCGGCCACGTTCAAAGAGGAAACGGCAAGGCAGAGCAATAGTCGGGAGGTCATGCGAGAGACTCAACGTGGCCGACGAAAGGGCTTTCACAAGCAGCAGGCCTTTCTCACGAGACAAAAAAGGCGCTGGATCATGCGATCCAGCGCCGAAGAGCGTTTCGAGCTGTCTTGAAGCTTAGTCGAGCTTCTTGATGAGCAGCGCCGAGTTGTGGCCGCCGAAGCCAAAGCTGTTGCTGAGGGCGGCGGTGAGCTTGGCGGGGCGGGCGGTGTTCGCGACCACATCGACATCGACCTCGGGGTCGAGGTTTTCGACGTTGATCGTGGGTGGGACCACTTGATCGCGAAGCGCCATGATGCAGGCCGCGAGTTCGATGCCGCCAGCGGCTCCGAGAAGGTGACCGGTCATCGACTTCGTGCCGGAGACGAGCAGGCCTTTCTGAGCGTATTCGCCGAAGGTGCGCTTGATGGCACGCAGCTCACAAAGATCGCCGACAGGCGTGGAGGTGGCGTGGGCATTGATGTAGCTCACATCGGTGGCGTTGAGCTTGGCGTGGCGCAGGGCCATTTCCATGCACTTCGAGGCACCGAGACCTTCAGGATGCGGGGCGGTGAGGTGGTAGGCATCAGCCGTGACGCCGTAACCGGCCAGCTCAGCGTAAATCGTGGCTCCGCGTTTCTTGGCGTGCTCATATTCTTCGATGACCACGACACCGGCGCCTTCACCCATGACGAAACCATCGCGGTTGATGTCCCAAGGGCGGGAGGCGCGTTCAGGCTCGTCATTGCGCATGGAGAGCGCTTTCATGTTGCCGAAGCCGGAGAGGCCGCAGGGACGGATGGAGGCTTCCGAGCCACCGCAGATGATGGCATCGGCATCGCCGAATTTGATGATGCGCCAGGCTTCGCCGATGTTGTTGTTGGAGGTCGCACAGGCGGTGGTGATGCACATGTTCGGCCCCATGAAGCCGAATTCCGTGGCGATCATGCCGGTGGCGATGTTCGTGATCATCATCGGGATGAGGAAGGGGCTCACGCGGCCGGGTCCCTTGTTCAAAAGGATCTCATACTGCGTTTCGATGGTGCTCAGGCCACCGATGCCGCTGCCGACCATCACACCGATGCGATGGGGATCGAGGGCGTCCGGGTTCAATCCGGCGTCTTTGGCAGCCATTTTGGAGGCGGCCATGGCGAGCTGGAAGAAGCGGTCCGCACGGCGGGCCTCCTTGTGGTTGTTGAAGAAGGGCGTGGGGTCAAAATCCACGACTTCGCCGGCGATTTTGCAGTCGTACTTCTCGGTGTCCATCGACTGAATGCGACGGATGCCGCTCTTGCCGGCGACGAGGTTCTTCCAGAAGTCGTCCTTATTGTTGCCGAGGGGGGAGACGACTCCGAGCCCGGTGATGACGACGCGACGTTCGCTCATGAGTGTGTGCTGTGAGGGGTTAATAGGAGGGCGAGAGAACACGGGATGCACCTCCGGGCAAGGGAAAAGCTGCCCTCACCGTCTTCGCTACACGAGGCGGCCGGTCACATAGTCCTCGGTGAGCTTGTTTCCAGGCTTGGTAAAGAGGTCCAGCGTGTCGCCGGTTTCGATGACCTTGCCTTTGTAAAAGAAGGTGGTGCGGTCGGCAATGCGCTTCGCCTGCTCCATGTTGTGGGTGACGATGACGAAGGTGTAACTCCCACGCAGGCTCAAGATGAGCTCTTCGATCTTCGCCGTGGCGATGGGGTCCAGCGCGGCGCAGGGCTCATCCATCAAAAGGATGCGTGGCTGGAGGGCGATGGCTCTGGCGATGCACAGACGCTGCTGCTGGCCGCCGGAGAGGCCGGTGGCGAGCTCCTGGAGGCGGTCTTTGACCTCCTCCCAGAGGGCGGCGGCCTTCAGGCTGCGTTCGGCGGCATCCATCAGCTCGGCTTTATCGGTGATGCCAGCGACGCGGAGGCCATAGACGGCGTTTTCAAAGATGCTGCGCGGGAAGGGATTGTACTTCTGGAACACCATGCCAATCTGACGGCGCAGCGCGATGGGGTCCACATCCGGCGAGTAGAGATCGACGCCATCCACCTTGATCGTGCCGCTGACGACGCGGGCACTATCGACGAGGTCATTGATGCGGTTGATGCTGCGCAGCAGCGTGCTCTTGCCACAGCCGGATGGTCCGATGAAGGCCGTCACGTCCTCGCTGCGGATTGGCAGATCGACATCGAAGAGCACCTGATGATCTCCGTAAGCGTAGTTGAAGCGCTCGACGGAGATGATGGGGTGTGGTGTGGCGGATGGAGAATCGGTGGGCAAGAGAGAGCGGTCAGAGGTAAAAGGTGGCTGTCAATTCGTCCTCGTCCTCCTACTCGAACTCGTCCTCGATGAACGAGCATTCGAGGGAAGACGAGCATTCGAGTAGTTTCAGGACGTTCGGAGCATGGGGTGAAGGCGGAGCGGAAAAATCGAGGACGAGTAGGAGGACGAGTTCGAGGACGACTAACTGAACGTCCCGCGAAGATACGAATCGGTCAGTTTCTCGCGGGGATTGGTGAAGAGTTCCTCGGTGGGGGCAAATTCGACGAGCTTGCCGAGGTGGAGGAAGGCGGTGAAATCGCTCACACGCACGGCTTGCTGCATGTTGTGGGTGACGATGACGACGGTGTAATCACGGGCGAGCTGGGTGATGAGTTCTTCGATCTTGAGCGTGGCGATGGGATCGAGCGCGGAGCAGGGCTCATCCATGAGAAGCACATCCGGCATGGTGGCGATAGCTCGGGCGATGCAGAGGCGCTGCTGCTGGCCGCCGGAAAGGCCAAGGGCATGGGCGTGGAGACGGTCTTTCAGCTCGTCCCAAAGGGCGGCCTGCGTGAGCGAACGCTCCACCGCTTCGTCGATGGCCGTTTTGTCCTTCACACCATGCACGCGGAGACCGTAGGCCACGTTTTCGTAGATGGTCTTCGGGAAAGGATTCGACTTCTGGAAGACCATGCCCACCTGCTTGCGGAGCTGCGTGAGATCGACATCGGCATCGTGGATGTTCTTGCCTTTGACGAGGATCTCGCCCTTCGAAACGCGGGCTCCAGCCACGCGGTCGTTCATGCGGTTGATGCAGCGCAGCAGCGTGCTCTTCCCACAGCCGGAGGGACCGATCAAAGCGGTGACGCGGTGGTATTCGACATCGAGATGGATGCCCTGCAGCGCCGCCTTGCTGCCATAGCAAAAGTCCATGTCGTGGATTCGGACGACAGGAGCGGGAGAACTTTGAACATTCAACATGGAACGTTGAACCTTCAACGGCCCTGCATCGCTCGATGGAGATTGCTTGGTCATTCAATGTTCAACGTTGAAAGTTCGATGTTCAATGTTCTGAGCGGTCACCATTTGTATTTCTTTCTCAAGTGGATGCGCAGCCAGATGGACGTGGCGGCGAGGGAGGCGACGAGGATGAGGAAAACGAAGACGGAGCCGTATTGGGCCTGCTCGGAGTATTCGTTTTGCGGGATCTTCGCGGCGAGGGTGTAGATGTGATACGGCAGCGCCTGGACGCTCTCGGTGAAGACGCCGAGGCAACGCTGCACGCTCTGCTCCCAGTGAGCAAACATCCCGGCATCCGCCGGCAGTGGCGGGAGGTCTTTTTGCCACGGCAGCTTGTCTTTAAAGGCCAGCGCAGCGGTGAACATGATCGGCGCGGTCTCGCCAGCGGCACGGGCGATGCCGAGGATCGTCGAGGTCAAAATGCCGGGTGTGGCAAAGGGCAGCACGCTGCGCCAGATCGTCTGCCAGCGGGTGGCTCCGAGGGCCATGCTGGTCTCGCGGAAGCCCTGTGGCACGGCTTGGAGGCACTGCTCGCTGGCGGTGATGATGACGGGCAGGATGACGAAGGCCAGGGTGAAGCCGCCGGAGAGCACGCAGGTGTCCCAGCCTTGGAAGCTGAGGTTCGTGAAGCCGAGCGGGATGACGAAGACGGCACGATCCGCCGGCAGATCGGTCAAAACCGGGGCGGTGAGCACGAAAGCGCCCAAACCGAACAAGCCGAAAACCACCGAGGGCACGCCAGCGAGGTTCAAAATGGCGAGACGGACCATTTCGATGAATTTGCCCCTCTTCGCATACTCGCTGAGGTAGATGGCGCAACAGACGCCGAGGAAAAGCGCGACGGTGACGCTGACGAGGACGAGCAGGGCGGTGCCGACGATGGGACCGAGGATGCCGCCGCCGGCATAGGAGATGGTTTTTTCGCTGCGAAGCTCATTTCCGAGCTGCTTTTTGATCGTTTCAGCCTCTTGGGGAGAGGTTTGGGTGACACGGCCTTGCTTGTCCTCGATGACGTGGAGCGTGCCCGGCAGCTCGGTGAGGAAGCTGGTGTCGATATACGGGAATTCGGGCTTCAGAAGCGCGGGCAGGCCTTTGTGGCTGATGTGGGCGAAAATGGCCACCGTGACGAAAACCACGAAATAACTGCCCAATCGCAGCAGCCAGCGCATGGCGGTTTCACGCCTGCGGGCACTGTCATTGTCGCCGGAGAATGGATTGGAGGCGCTCATGATTTCGGAGTCTCCAATCGTCTGGCAAAGGCTCGGGCGCACCAGTTGACCACGAGCGAAATGATGAACAGCAGGATGCCCACCATGAAAAGCGCCTGCCAGTGGCCGGAGCCACGGGAGACTTCGCCGAGTTCCTGAGCGATGATGCCGGTGAGAGTGTGCGCTGGCTGGAAAACGACGCCGAGGCCATCGCCGAAGTCCGGAATGGCGATGCGGTTACCGGCGACGAGCAGCACCACCATGGTCTCGCCGATCACGCGACCGAGGCCGAGCAGAATGCCGGCGAGGATGCCGCTCAAGGCGGCGGGGACGATGACGCGGAAAACGGTTTGCAGCTTGGTGGCTCCGAGGGCCTCGCTGGCGGCTGCGTAGGACTGCGGGACGCTGTTGAGGGCGTCCTCAGCCAAACTGAACATGGTGGGCACGGCCATCAAGGCGAGCAGGCAGCCCGCGTTGAACATGTTCAGCCGTTCCTCAATGGGAAAACCCGGCAGCCAGGCGAGCAGCGGCCAGTGGCTGACGGATTTGATGAGATCTCCCAGGAGGGCGATGCCGATGAAGCCGAGCACGATGGACGGGATGGCCTGGATGAATTCGATCACAGGTTTGATGTACTCTTTTTCACGATCACTGGCAAACTGGCTGGTGTACACCGCCGCCGCGATGCTCAGCGGCGTGGCGATGAGAAGCGCAATGACCGAGATGAGCACGGATCCTGTCAACAACGGCACCACACCGTAAAAATCCTGCCAAGGGCTGTTCGTGATCCAGTGGGGGCCGAAGCAAAACCCCAGCGCGGCATGAAACATGGACACGGTGTGCATGCCGTCCCACTCGAGCACCTTTTCACGTATCCCGGCGGTCTGCACAGCTTGCTCAGGCAGCAGTTCCCTCACCTGAGCGAGCAATTCGGCCGCCTCTTCAGAGCGTGTTTCGGCCGGCAGCGCGGCCTGCGCCTGCTTCAGGCGGCTGCCATAGTCATCGAGCCGCGTCAGCAGGGTCTCACGGGCATCAAGAATGGGTTTGAGCTGATCCGGGAAATGCACCTCCGGCTGGTCACGCGAGGAGAGGCGCTTCTGCGCGAGTTCCTTGGTATTGCGGGCGTGTTTGTGAAGCGGGACGAGTGTTTCGTAGAGAGCCGCCGGAGCCTGCTCGCAGGCGATGACGGCGGCGGAGAGCGGCGCAAACTGCGCACGCGCGGCGGTGTCTTGTGTGGCAAACTCGGCCTCCAGGGCGGTGAGCATCGGCAGCGGCTCGGTCCTTTCCGGCGTGAGGGTGGCGAGCTCGCGGCGAAGCTGCTCCGCCTCACCTGAACTAAGCACAGACGGGATGGGGATCGACATCGCCGCTCTGCTGGTGGCCTGGCGGAGCTGATCACGCGGGTCGGTGAGTAATTCGAGTGGCGAGGAAGCTGTTAGAACGGCTTCAAGCGCGGTCCGCTCCGGCGCGGACATGGCCTGCACTTTGCCGATAAGCACGACGACGGCATCACGCCTCTGCTTAGCCTCACCTGTCAAGGTCGCTAGCTCATGGGCGAGCGCGTGGCGCAGGAGGCTGGTGGATTTGTCCTGCATTTCACGCACGGGCTGCTCCAAGAGATCACACAGCTCCATGCCAGACTTCCGATAGACATCGAGGCTCGCGCGATAAGTAGAAAGAAAGCCCGCGCCGTCCCGCAGCAGGAAGACCATGATGAGAACCAGCACGATGATCGCCACGCTGGCCATGGCGGAAAAGAACCGCCGCACCAGCGAGGCCCGCGTGATGCCGAAGAGAGAAGAGCCTTTCTTGCGCAGCAGCAACGGGCCGAGTGGCCTGGAGGAGGGCTGCTGACTAGCGGGAGACATGGGCGGAACGGCAAAAGGGGAAAGAGCGGACGGAAAAGGAGAACTATCGCACCTTCGATTTCGGAACAAAGCCGCAGCTTGAGACGATCACGTCACCAGCGGGCGTGTTGATGTAGTCCATGAAAGCTTTGACCATGCCAGCGGGCTCGCCGCGGGTGTATAAATAGGTGGGACGTGAGAAAGCGTAGCTATTGACCATCGCGGGCACGGGCAGCACGCCATCAATGGAAACGATGCGCACCCCCTTCGCATCCGCATAGGCATAGCCGACGTAACCGACACCGTTGACGTTCGCTCCCACCTCGGCGGCGATCTGTTCATTGCCGGCCATTTTCTGCGTGCGGGTGCCGTATTCCAGATCTCCAAGAGCCAGTGACATGAAGTCTTTGTAGGCACCCGAGGAAGTGTTGCGCGTGTAGGCGGAAACCCGGCCCGGTTTGCCTTCCAGCTCCGACCAGTCACGGATTTCTCCGGTGAAGATCTGCCGGACCTGCTGACGAGTGAGATTGGTGACCGGGTTATCCTCATTGACCACGATGACGATCAGGTCCCACGCGATTTCCATTTCGCGCAGGACGATGCCCTTCGACTCGCAGAACCGTGTTTCCTCCGCCTTGATACGCCTGCTGGACATGCCGATATCGGCCGTGTCGGACGCGAGATTGGTGAACGCCGTCGAGGAACCCTCCGCCGCGATGTCAAAGCTAAGCTGGCGGCCGTGGCTCAGCTTAAACTGCTCCGCGAGCTGCGGCACCAGCTTGGCACCCAAGGTATCTGATCCCCGAATGCGGAGCGTCTGCTGCGCTTGTATTCCCGAAACCAAGCAGGCCCAGGCGGCAACAGCGAGCAGGAGGGAAGTTTTCATAGATCATGCAGACAACGCTCCCGCCCGGCTCTAAAAAAGAGCCGTAAACTGGGGGCATTCTCAGTAATTGCGCACCTGCCTATGGATGCCCCGTTGGTATCGTGACGTTTTCGCCACAATTGATCCGGGAGAAGCCGCTGGCCGAAGCAGGGGCGAGGCCTGAAACCGCTGGAAAGCCCCGCGCTGGGCGGCATAGATGGCCGCTCTCATGATCCCCGATCTCCTCGCCGCCACAGACCTCTGGCTAAACTTCAAAGAAGCCCTTCCCGTCATCCTTTCCCTCATCGTCATTGAGGGGCTACTCTCGGTGGATAACGCACTCGCCATCGCCGCGATGGCCAGGCACCTCGATGAGAAGAAGCGGCAGGTGGCGATGAACATCGGCTACATCGGCGCTTACGGCTTCCGCGTGGTGGCGTTGCTGGTGGCGAGCTGGATCATCGAGAACCACTGGATCATGCGGCTCGGTGCTCTCTACCTCGTGTGGCTGATGTGCGCTCATTTCGTGGGGCAAAAAGGGCAGGAGGAGAACGAGGGCGAGGCCGTGAACGTGCATCACCGCACCTTCGGAGCCACCATCGTGATGATTTCGCTCATGGATTTGAGCCTCAGTGTGGACAACGTCGTCGCCGCCATTGCTTTGAGCCCGAAGGACCTGTGGCCAGTGTATGTGGGTGTCACCATTGGCATCATCGCCCTGCGCCTCATCGCCGGTGTGGCGGTGAAGATGATCGAAAAGTATCCCGTGCTGGAGCACACGGCTTTCATCCTCGTGGGTTATGTGGGCTTGCTGCTTTTGACGGAGCTTCAGTTTGAGCACTGGTTCCACCAGTTCTCGCCCACGGAGCTGAAGATCGGCAAATTTGCCGGCATCCTTGTTTTGACCGCTCTGACGATCGCTTGGTCGCGACTGGAGTGGCTACAAAAGCTGCTCAAACCCTTCCTGCAGCTCGTTTTGATCCCGATGAACCTCATCGCCTCCCTCATCGGCGCGGTAATCGTGGTCATCACAGCGCCCTTCAAGCTCATCTGGAGCCGCCTGCGCCCGCAGTGATATTTTTTGCGGCTTTCGTGGGCATTCGCAGGTATAACCAGCGCATTATTTGACGCGTGAAGCCTGATCCCTCCCAATCCGCCCCGCCTGCCGCCACGCTTGATGAGCTCGGCAGCATGGCCACCATCGTGACGCACACCACGCCGAAGGGCGGCCCGGTGACTCTCCCCTCCCAGGCGGCCAGCATCGAGACCTCGCCGGACATGCCCACCATCGCGGTGGCCAATCCGAGCCGTCAGCTCCCCGCCGCCACGATGCATTCCTCCAGCTCGATGGCCTCCATGGGAGGCAAATCGAGGGCGCAAATGGCCATGGAATCCGTCTCCGGCCAGGACGGCTGGATCGGCGACCGCTTTCGCCTCCTCGATAAGCTGGGCGAGGGAGGTTTCGGTGTCGTTTACCGTGCGGAGCAGGTGAAGCCCATCCAGCGCCTCGTGGCGATCAAGATCCTCAAAGGCGGCATGGATAGCGCCGTCGTCTTTGGTCGCTTCGCCGCCGAGCGGCAGACGCTGGCACTCATGGAGCATGAGAACATCGCCCGCGTCTTCGATGCCGGGGAGACCGACAACGGCATGCCGTACTTCGTCATGGAACTGGTCAAAGGCCGCTCCATCACCAGCTACTGCAATCAGAACGAGCTCGACCTGCGCCACCGGCTGGAGCTTTTCATCCCCGTCTGTCAGGCGGTGCATTACGCGCATCAAAAGAGCATCATCCACCGCGATCTAAAGCCCGCGAACATCCTCATCACCGATGAAGGCGATCGCATCACGCCAAAGGTCATCGATTTCGGCATCGCCAAGGTCGTCGAAGGCCGTGACATCTCCCAGGCGGATTTCACCGGCGTGGACCAGCTCGTCGGTACGCCCGGTTACATCTCCCCGGAGCAAATCGAGCACGGCAGCAGCCATGTGGATACCCGCAGTGATGTGTACGCGCTCGGCGGCATCCTTTTCGAACTGCTCACCGGCAAGGCTCTCATCAGTCCAGCGGACATCGCCTCCAAGCCGATCCACATTTTGCTCCGTGAACTGGCTGAGCGGGATGCTCCCAAAGCCTCCGCCCATGTTCCGGAACTCGCTGGCGATCTCGATTGGATCGTGATGAAGGCCCTCGAGCGTGATCCTGAACGCCGCTACGGCAGCGCGGACGATCTCGCGGAGGACATCTCACGCTTTCTCACCTATCAGCCAATCTCCGCCCGCCCGCCGAGCCGCTCGTATCTCATCGGCCGCTTCATCCGTCGTCACCGCATCGGGGTGGCCGCCAGTGCCGCCATCGCCACCGCCGTGCTGGCGGGCGGCATCACCAGCACCGCGCTCTACTTGGAATCGGAAAAGAACCGCACCCGTGCCGAGAAGGCCGGTGATGACCTCCGCACCTCCTACAGCCAGAGCGATGAGCAGATGGCGCGGCAGTTCACCGAACGCGGCCAGTTCGCCGAGTCCGTGGCATACCTGACCCGCTCCCTGCGCACCGATCCACGGAACAGCCTCTCCTCCACCAATCTGCTCTCCCTGCTCTCCAATGTGCATCTCATGCATCCCGTGACGCATAAGCTGCCGCTGCCGGAAGGGGCGCAGGAGGCACGCATGACCGCCTTTAGCCGCCAGACCGGCGTGGCGCTAGCCGTGAGCATGGTCATGTCCGAGCGACTCCAGGCACCGATGCAAAATGTGCGCCTGCCTGTTCACGAGGTCATCAGCACCTGGGACATCAAAAAGGGCGCCTCATCCCGCGTCGATCATCCGCAGCCGGATGACGTGCAGGTGACCTGCCTCGAAATCACCCGCGATGGCAAACAAGCCGTCATCACCAAAACGGATGGCGCCGTCGAGCTGTGGTCCTTGGCCGATGGCAAGCGCCGCCTGCTCCATCCCAAGCTGCCCAGCCTCACCCTCTCCATGACACTCTCCGCCGATGGTTCCACCCTCGCCGTCGGCAGTGAGACCGTCGTCGAAAAGGGCGGCCTCGGCGTCTGCCACGTCTGGGACCTCCGCGAGCCGCAAAAACCCGCCCGCGAATTCACCCATCCGAAGGCTATCACTGCACTCGACATCGATTCAGCCGGTGAAGTCATCGTCGCCGCCAGCAATGAAGGCATCGCACAGACCTGGGATCTCACCCGAATGGTCACCATCGGTGCCCCCATCGAAATCGACGAGAGTGACAAAGGCCTCTCCTGCGTCTCCCTGCATCGCGGGAAGCAGATCGTGGCCGCCGGCACCAACAGCGGCACCGTTTACGTCGGCAACTACACCACCAACGAACTCGCCACCGCCCCGCTCACCCATCCTGGAGCCGCGCTCAACGTGCGCATCGCCGCCGATGGAAAATCCCTGCACGTCGGCGATGCCGCAGGCTTCATGCACGCGTGGAATCTCGGCAGTTCCCAGCCCATTCACCCCGCCGTCAAACACGATGGCGAAATCGCCACCGCCAAGCTGGCGGATGCCTCCGGCCTCGTCGTCAGCGTCTCCAAGCATGGCGAAGTGCAGGTGTGGAACTCCCGCACCGGCCAGCGCATCTCCCAGCGCCTCCAGCACAGCGTCTCCGATGCCTGCATCACCGATGATGACACCATGCTCATGCTCGCCCCGCGCATGGAGTCCTTCGTTCAGGTCTGGAACATCCACGAAGCGATGAGCAGCCGCACCTTCGTCGATGCGCCGGAGAAGCCGCTCATACCGAAGCCGGAGCCGCCAGAAAATGCGCCGCCCTTTGTGCGCAGCTCCGTGGCCGCCGCCTGGAACCGATCGCAGACCCACATCATCGCCGCCGATGTGGACGGTCATGTCAGCGTCTTTTCCGGCGAGAAGTGGGACCCTTTTGGAAAGCCCTTCCGCCATGCACCCGCCGTGGGTGCCGTGGCGCTGACCAAAGATGGCAAGACGGCCATCACCTCAGGTCGCGATCAGGTCGTGCGGGTGTGGAATGTCGAGACCGGCGAGGCGCTCGCCGCCCTGCCGCATGATTCCTTTGTCGAGGTGCTCGCCCTCGCTCCCGACGACGAGACGCTCGCCACCTTCACCGAAAAGGGAGACATGCGAGTGTGGCGCTTCCGCACCGGCGAAGGTCTCACGCCCGCCATCCGCCATGGCACCGGCTTCGTGCAGGCCCGCGTGAGTGACGATGGGAAAGAAGTGCTCTTCCGCCTCGAAAAGCTCGGCTGGTTTACCATGCCCATGCCCGTGCAGGACGCCGTGCTACCCGAATGGTTCCTCCGCTATGCCGAAACCCTGGCTGGAAATCGCCTAACCACCACCGGCCGCCTCGAAGAACTCGAGCTCACCGAGTACGAAAAAGCTCTCGCCGAGGCGGATCAAGCCGCGAAAGGCCAGGACGCCGCCTCACGCCTCCTCCGCTGGCTCACCGCCGATCCCACCCAACGCCCGCTCAATCCGCAAGCCGACCAGCCCTTGCCCGACTACCTCAAAAAACTCGAAGCCATCCCCGCCGCCGCCGAGGAGCTGAAACGCTTTCAGTAGTCTTCCGCATTCACTCTTGCCAAAAACCCGCCATCCATCGCATAACCACGCCCGCATGAAAAAGCTCCTCGTCCTTTCCTTCCTCCTCGCGTCCCTCGCCAGCAGCTTCGCCGAGCTCACCGCCTCTCACACCGGCGCCGTCGAAAAACTCCTCATCGTCATGGAGACGGAAAAAGTGCTCGCCAAATCCCTCGCCAGCGGACTTCAAGCCGGACTCGGCGTGAACGAAGACCAGATCAAGGCGCTGCCCAAAGAACAGCAGGACAAATTCAAAGGCGCCATGGAGAAGGTCATGACCGCCGTCATGGCCGAGATGAGCTGGGAAAAGCTCAAGCCCGGCCTCATCGAGGCTTACGGCAAAAACTTCAGCGAGAAAGAAGCCCTCGAAGTCACCGCCATGATGGAATCGCCTGCGGGTAAGCTTTACGTCTCGAAACAAGCCGCCATGGCCGGAGACGTCGCCAAGATCACCCAGGAGCGCATGAAGGAGCTCACGCCAAAAATCATGCAGATCATGCAGTCTGAAATGCAGAAGTAGCATGCCGCCGATCACGGCATATCCTCCCGCACCATGACCGCACGCCTCCTTCCCGCCGCGCTCTCCTTCTTGCTCCTCGCAGCCTTGCCCGCCACCGCGCAGCAAGCTGAGGTCGTCTCCACGCAAAAGATCTGGGATAAGTCCGCCCACCAGGGTTTCACGGACCTCGTCCGCTTCCAGAACCTCTTCTACTGCAGCTTCCGCGAGGGCGAGAGCGCCACCAAAGGCCCCGGCACCATCCGCCTCATGATCTCCGCCAGCGGTGATACTTGGGTGGACCACATCACGCTCAACGAAAGCGGCGTGGACCTGCGTGATCCCAAATTGGTCGTCACGCCTGACAACAAACGCCTTTATCTGATCTGCGCTGGCATGGGTGCCGATGGCGGAAGGCAGTCCCGCTACTGCACCAGCCTCGATGGCAAGGTGTGGACGCCCTTCCAAAAGCTCCTCGCCAAAGGGGACACCCTCTGGCGTGTGACCATCAACCCGGCGGACAACCGCTTCTACGGTGTCAGCTACAACATCCATCCGAACTCCGGCGGTCCTGCGCCCGAAAAAGAATACTCGCTCAAAGGCTACGCCAGCACCGATGGCTCCGTGTGGCAGCTCGCCTCCATCCTGAACGTCCCCGGCCAGCCCACCGAGACCACCCTGCGCTTCCTCAAAGACGGCAGCGCCATGGCGCTCGTGAATCGCGAAGGTGGAAACCGCCTCGGTGCCCTCGGCATGTCCAAAGCACCCTACCGCGACTGGACATGGACACCGCTCAAGCAACCCATCGGCGGCCCAAACTTCATCGAACTGCCTGATGGCCGCCTCATCGCCGGCTCGCGTGGCTTTGGAGCCACCCCCGGCCCTCACATGGTGCTCTACAAAATGACCCCCGCAGGCATCGATCCACTGATCGAGCTGCCCAGCAGCGGTGATTGCAGTCATCCCGGCCTTTGGTGGCATGACGGCATGCTCCACGTCATCTACTACTCCAGTCACGAGGACGCCAAAGCCGCCATCTACCACGCCAAAGTGCGCTTGAAATGAGATGGCACGCCATGTGCGAAGCCTTGTGTTTTACGTCTTGACCAACGCCGCTGCGCTCGTGCATCCTCGCCGCCGCTTCCTCCCTGGATGAATCTTCGTGAACAACTCCGCAATCTCCTGCCCGATCTCCTTCCGGATGATCCGGCGGATGCCATCAAAGGCACGGAACTCATCCGCCTCGTCCGCTTGCGTTTGGGCGATGGTTACAGCGATGCCACGCTGCGCTATCACTTCTCCATCCTCAGCTACGATCCCACCTCCCCCATCGCGAAGGTCGATCAAGGTCAGGGTTACTATCAGCGGCAAAAGAAGCTCGGCGGTTCGAACGGCGTCATCCGCCAAACGTTCTTCGATGATGCCAGCGAGGGCGATCAGGTCTGGTCACGCTACCTGCGCCTCGTGGCCATTTACGAGCGTCTTTGCCTCCTGCGAGGCCACTATCCCTTCCTGCTAAACCGCACCAGCAGCGGCGCCCCCAGCATGGAGGGTGAATGGGATGTGCCTGACCTCGTCGTCGCCGAATGGGATCTCGATCCCGCGGCGGAAGACGGTGCCCGCTTTGACGAAAGCATGCTCAACCTGCGTCGTCATCTCGGCGGGCCAGAGGTCGGCATCTCCGGCGTGCGCCTCCAGCTCGGTGTGACGCTCGATACCTTCAGCGCGGATTTCTTCCAGGCCCTCAGCGCCACCCGCTGGACGCTCCAAAGCGAGCTCGTCATTGCCGAGCCGCTGCCCGATGAGGCCCTCGTCGATGCGCTGCGCAGTCTCGGCCATCAGTTCGGCGTCGGCATCAGCACCCTCGGCATTCCGCTCACCCAGCTCGATGCGCTGCCCTCCGCCAAGGACATTCGTGCGATGAGCTCCAATGAGTTCGAGCACGTTCACAACCGCCTCCACGTCCAGAAGATCACCATCGCCAGCCCGCGTCACGCCATCGACTGGCACTCCCTCTCCGCGCTGCGCAAAAAGCACGAACCCGTCGCCGAAATGGTTCGCTGGCTCTCCGATTGCCTCGCCAAACGCCAGCCTGAATGGGCCGGTGGCGTGGTGAGGTGAAGAGCGGCGTTGAAATCCGTCCCGTGAGAAGGTAGCGTCCAGCATGCCTGCCGCCTACAACTTGTCCCAAGCACGGAAACAGCTTCCCGCGTTGATGAAGGAATCATTGGAGCGCCCTGTGCCTCTCACTCGAAACAAGCAAGTCGTCGGTTTCCTGCTCTCGCGTGAACGGATGGAGTCGCTACTCGAAACCATCGAAGTGGTACAGGATCGGAAGGCCATGAAAGCCATTCGTGATTACGAGGCGGGCAAGACTACGTTTCATCCGCTCAGTGCGCTTGGATGAAAGCTCGCGTCCAGTTGTCCGATCAGGTGCTGGCTCACATCGGGAAACAGGCCCCGCAGCCCCGGAAGCGACTTCGTGATGCTCTCCACCGGCTGGCAGAAGGCCGTGCAGACATCAAAGCGCTCGAGGGCAGGCTCTCGGACTATCATCGGCTCCGAGCCGGTTCCCACCGCGTGGTCTTTCGCTACCGGGTCGAGCATGGCCATCCGGTGGCTGACTGCATCTTTGCCGCCGAACGATCCCTCGTTTACCAACTGTTCGAGCAGGGCCTGTCACCAGCATGACCGCCAGACAGGCTGCTTATCCTTGGGAGCACTATGGATCCGTTTTCGATCATTGCCGGGCCGCTTCCTCTCGGACCAAAAAGAAGCCCTGACCATCCATCACACCTTGAGCACCTGCTTCACCGCTTGCAGGATCGTCTCGACCTCCGCCAGCCTTCCCACGCCCTCGTAACCGCAGGCGAGCATGCCTTCGGCGGGCTCCACAAACTGCGCTCCGTAGCCGCGAAGCGTCTCCACATTCTTCAGCGTGGCGGGATGCTGCCACATCTTGCCGTTCATGGCCGGAGCGATCAAAATCGGAGCACGCGTGGCGAGGGCGATGGCCGTCAGCGCATCATTCGCGAAGCCATGCGCTAGGCTGGCGAGCACATTGGCACTCGCCGGAGCGATGAGGAGGAGGTCGGCCTCATCGGCAAGCTGGATATGCCCCGGCTGCCAGCCTTCTTTTTCGGCAAAGAGATCCGTGATGACGGGATTCTTGCTCAGCGTGCTCAAAGTCAGCGGCGTGACGAATTCGAGCGCGGCTTTCGTCAGCACGCACGTCACGCGATGGCCGGCCTTGGTGAGCTGGCTGGCGAGGTCCGCCGCCTTGTAGGCCGCGATGGAGCCGGTGATGCCGAGGATGATACGGGACATGGTTTCAGCTAGTTCACGGGCCATCGCCGGTCAACTGGCCGCTTGCCTTCACGCGAGCGAGAGCGCACTGTCGCCTCCCCCCAACCCACTCAAGGCATGCGTTGTCCCAAATGCAGCAGTTCCCAGGATAAAGTGATCGACTCTCGCGAGGCGCGGGAAGGCTCTGCCATCCGCCGGCGGCGGGAGTGCATGAAGTGCGGTTTCCGCTTCACGACCTATGAAATCATCGAACGCGAGGAGCTGCGTGTGGTGAAACGCAATGGCGCCCGTGAGAATTTCAACCGCGACAAGCTCCTCAGCGGCGTGCGCAAGGCCTGCGAGAAGCGCCCCGTGAAGATGGAGGACATCGAGCAGCTCGTGGACGACATCGCCACGGAGCTGGCGGAGGAAGGCTACCGCGAAATCCCGAGCACCGTGATCGGGGCGAAGCTCATGCGAGGCCTCGAAGCCCTCGATCATGTGGCCTATGTGCGCTACGCCAGCGTTTACCGCCAGTTTGAGGACGTGGGTGAGTTCATCGACGAGATCCAAAGCCTCGGGAAACGTCGGCTGCGCGAAAAAGGCCAGGTCGAGCTCTTCAATCCGAAGAAGAGCTGAGTTCCAAATTCGCCAACGCGGTGCCGAGGCGAACGCATTCCTTCTTGAGTTTCTCCAGCAGGGCGCGGGCACCAAAGAGATCCCCATCCTGGGCCAGGTGACAGAGGTGCGAGGCTGTTTCAGATGCCCGCGTGGCCGTGTACACGCCGAGCATGCCTTTGAGCGAATGCGCGGCCTCATACAGCGCGACGGCATTTCCGACAGAGATGGCCGTGGAGGCATCCTGGAGGAATTTGCCTGAGTCTTCCGCGTAGATCGCGATGAGCTCGCGGGCCATTTCCGGGCCTCCAGCCGACGCGATGAAGTCTTCGGATTTGAAGGCTGGGCCACGTTTTTTGGGCTTCGCCGCCTCGGCGGGTGCTCCGGTGATCTCCAAGCGCGGCGGGGCGGCGGTGCGGCCATGCATGAAGCGCTCCACGGCATGCAGCAGCTCGGCGCTGTGGATCGGTTTGGAGACGTAATCATCCATCCCGGCGGCGATGCATTGCTCGCGGTCGCCTTTGAGGGCGTTCGCCGTCATCGCGATGATGGGGAGGTGGCCGCCGTGCTTCTCCTCGATCTGGCGGATGGCCGCCGTGGCCTGAAAGCCATTCATCTCCGGCATGTGTACATCCATGAGAATGGCATCGAAGAGCACATCACGCACGAGTTCGACCGCCTCCTGGCCGTTGCTGGCGATCTCGACATGATGACCGCGCTCTTCAAGCAGCTTCGCCGCCACGAGCTGGTTCACACGGCCGTCTTCCACGACGAGCACCTTCATGGATTTCTCCGCCAGACCGAGCAGCGGCCCGGTGGCAGATGCAGCGGGATGATCGACGCTGTCTTGCGTGGCTTCGCCAAACACCGCGGTGAAGTGGAAGGTGCTACCTCGGCCGGCCTCGCTCTCCACCCAGATGCGGCCCTGCATGAGCTCCACGAGATCACGGCAGATGGCCAGGCCGAGGCCGGTGCCCCCGTAACGGCGATTTGTGTTCGTTTCTGCCTGGGTGAAGGCATCAAAGATGCGGCCCTGCACCTCTGGCGAGATGCCGATGCCGCTATCGTGGATCTCGAAATGCAGCGTCGTCTTGTCAAGCGCCAGGGATTCAATGCGCACCCGCACGATGATCTCACCGCGATCGGTGAACTTGATCGCGTTCCCCACGAGATTGATCAAAATTTGCCGCAAACGGCCGTCATCACCGAGGAGGATCGTCGGCACATCCTCCGCCACCTGGTGCGTGAGGCTGAGATTTTTCTGCATGGCCCGCACGCCGAGGGCCAGCAGCGTGTCCGCGATGGTGTGGCGCAGGTCAAAGTCCTGCTCATCGAGCTCCATCTTGCCCGCTTCGATCTTCGAGAAATCGAGCACGTCATTCAGCAGCGCCAGCAGGCTCTCGGCGGAGTTTTTGAGCATTAAGAGATACTCGTGCTGCTTGGGATCGAGCTGCGTGTTCAGCAGCAGTTCGCTCATGCCGATGATCCCATTCATCGGCGTGCGGATTTCATGGCTCATGTTGGCCAAGAAAGCGCTCTTCGCTCGGTTCGCAGCCTCCGCAGCCAAGCGTGCATGGCGGAGCTGTTCCTCGGCCAGCTTTTGCTCCGTGATGTCCGTATGCGAGCCGGCCATGCGGTAGGGCTTTCCCTCAGGATCACGCAGCGCCCGGCCGCGAGCCAGCACCCAGCGCCACGAGCCGTCCTTGTGCAGAAAGCGAAACTCCACCGCGTAACGATCCAGCGGACCATCGAGGTAGTCCTTCACCGTCTTCATGACGCGGTCGTGATCCTCGGGATGCAGGCGTGATTCAAAGCTGGCAAACTCGTTCGCCAGCTCGTGGTCCTCGTAGCCAATCATGAGCTTCCATCGCGGGGAGAAGAACACCTCACCGCTGCGGATGTCCCAGTCCCAGATGCCGTCATTCGTGCCACGCACCGCTAGGGCAAAGCGTTCCTCGCTCGCGGTGGCGAACGGAAGCAGGTCGTCGGAGGTGAGCGAGGGCATGCGGCGGGCTGGGCGTGGAAGATGAACCGCAACCGCCCTGCTGTCGAATGCGCAGGCGTTGCACGTTTGACCTTTTTCCCTTCGTTCCACTGCTCGCATGAACCGCCGCCATCTCCTCTCCGCCCTCGCCGCCGCCCCGCTCACCTCGTTCGCCGCCGAAAAGAAGCTCCGCGTGGCCCTCATCGGCCACACCGGCCGTGGAAACTACGGCCACGGCCTCGACACCCTGTGGAAGGCCATCCCCGCCACCGAAATCGTGGCCATCGCCGATGCGGATGCGAAGGGCCTGGAGGCCGAGTTGAAGAAAATCGGCACCGGCAAAGGCTTCGCCGATTACCACGCCATGCTCACCGAAGTGAAGCCTGACATTGTCGCCATCGGCGCACGGCACATCGATCAGCATCGCGACATGCTCCTCGCCGCCATTCAAAACGGCGCGAAGGGCATCTACATCGAAAAACCCTTCGTTCGCAGCCCCGCCGAGGCCGATGAGGTCATCGCCGCCGCCGAAAAAACCGGCACCAAGATCGCCATCGCCCATCGCAACCGCTACCACCCGGTGATGAACACCATCACCCGTCTCATCGAGGCGGGCGAGATCGGTCGCGTGCTTGAAATGCGAGGTCGCGGCAAGGAAGACACCCGTGGCGGCTCGTTGGACCTTTGGGTACTCGGCTCCCACCTCTTCAATCTCGCCACCCTGTTCGGCGGAGAGCCTCTCGCCTGCACGGCGGGCGTCTATCAGGATGGAAAACCCATCACCAAGGCGCAGGTGAAAGAGGGTGACGAAGGCATCGGCGCCCTCGCTGGCAACGAAGTCCATGCCCGCTTCGAACTGGCCAACGGCATCCCTTTGTTCTTCGACTCGGTTCAAAACGCGGGAGTCAAAGAAGCCGGCTTCGGCCTGCAAATCATCGGCACGAAAGGCGTCATCGACTTTCGCATCGACCAGGAACCCGTCGCCCACCTGCGCCCTGGCAATCCTTTCCAGCCCGATATGAAGGCCCGCCCCTGGCTGCCCATCACCACCGCCGGCATCGGCCAACCTGAGCCCATCGCCCAACTCGGCAAAAAGCTCTCCAGCCACGAAGCCGCCGGTTTGGATCTCATCGCCGCGATCCAAGAAAACCGCGCCCCGCTCTGCGATGCCGTGCAGGGCCGCCAAACCATCGAAATGATCTGCGCCGTCTTCGAATCTCACCGCCTCAACGGCCAGCGGGTGACGCTGCCGCTTAAAACCAGGGTGAATCCGCTCACGTTGATGTGATCAGCACGTCTCTTGCGGCATGAGTCCACCTGTGCCAGAATTCGCTTCGTTATGAACGCTTTTGCCAGTCTCGACAAACTGCTCGATCCGGCCCGCCCTTGCTTCACCGCAGAGACGGCGGCGAACATCCTGCAAATCGAACCTGACTCCGAGCGCCTGACTCGCATGGAAGCCCTCGCCGCCAAGGCGAACGAGGGACGGCTTACCCGCGAGGAAGAGACGGAGTATCGCAGCTTCATCTCCGCCGGGAAGATGATGTCGATCCTCAAACTCCAGGCCCGCCTTTTTCTCCAACGCCAGGCCGCCTGACGCATGGATGCCAGCACGCGGCTCAAAGTGCGGCAGCGGGCCGGAAATCGCTGCGAATACTGCCGCCTCCGCCAGCAGGACGAGGAGGAAAACCCGTTTCATACCGAGCACATCATCGCCAAGCAGCACGGTGGCTCAGATGATCTCGAAAACCTCTCGCTGGCATGCAGCCAGTGCAATGCCATCAAGGGGCCGAACCTCTCCAGCATCGATCCAGACACTGGATTACTCACGCGCCTGTTTCATCCTCGTCAGGATCGCTGGGAAGATCACTTCCGCCGAGACGGGGCTTACCTTCTCGGTCTCACCGATGTGGGCCGTGCAACTGCCTGGCTGCTTCGTTTCAATGACGCGGACAACTTGAGGCAACGAGAGCTACTGCTGGAGCTTGGCGAACTCGATTAACTAGCCCGCTTCCGATTCAAAAACCCCGCGAGCGCTTCCGCCGTGGCAAAATGATCTCGCGAGAGCTCGGCGGGGCCGATGACGATGCCAAAGTGTACTTCGATTTGCAGCATGAGCTGCATCAGCGCCATCGAATCGAGGCCCAGGGCAAAGAGATCCGCCTCGGGCGTGATCGGCTCGTCGGGTTCGAGGAGGTGCTCGGAGGTGAGCAGGTGGATCACATCCTCAGCAGTGATGGGGGCGGGCATGGAGGGCGAAAGGTCAAAAACAAGGCTTCACTCCACCGGCTCGTCCAGCAGGCCGGCCTCTTCTTTTTCCTGCGGCAGCAGCAGCGCGATGGCTGCGGCGGGCACAAAGAGCCAGCCAGCATAGTAGAGGGCCGTGTGGTAATCCCCCACCGGAGCGTAGAGCTTGAAGACCACCGTTCCAGCGGCCGCCACGATGCGGCCGATGTTGTAGCAGAAGCCCGCACCCGTCGTGCGCAGCAGCGTGGGGAAAAGCGGCGGCAGGCACATCGTGAAAAGGCCAAACACACCCTGGCAGAGGCCAATCACCGCATACCACCAGAGCAACTGCGAATGCGTCCACGCCTCGGCACTGTGAAACGCGGCCAGCATCGCCAGCCCGTAGGCCAGCAGCATCACCACGATGGCTGTGCGGTAGCTCCAAAGCTTCGCCAGCCCTCCGGCGATGTAGTTGCCGATGATCGAGCCACACATGATCCACACCAGCGCCTCCACCACCGCATTCATTTGGTCCGGCCCGCTCAGCGATTTCACCTCCGGCAGCGCCCGGATGAGGCTCTGCTGCCAGAACATGAAGGCCCAATGCGCTGTCAAAGACACCGCGCAGATGATGAGCACACGCCAAGTCGTGCCCGCCACCTTCGGCCCGAAAAGCTCTCGTATCTCCGGCGGCTTTCGATCCTTCGCCGCGTGCGTCCATTCCTCCGTCTCCGGCACCGCCTTCCGAATCCACAGCGTGATCAACGCCGGCAGGATGCCCACGAGGAAGACGATGCGGTGGCTCATCGCATCGGTCATCCATCCCTGGTTCACCATCCAGGCAAAGGAAGCCCCGGCCACGCAGGCCAACAGCACACCCATGTTCACCGCCGTTTGCAGCGTCGCCGCGATCCACGGGCGCCAGTTCTTCGGCCACGTCTCGGAGAGCAGCGAGGCTCCCACCGCCCACTCGCCGCCGATGCCCAGCGCCGAGAGGAAGCGGCAGATCAAGAGATGCCACCACTCCGTGCAGAAGGCCGAGAGGCCGGTGAAGCCTGCATAGAACAAAATCGTGAGCACCAGCGTGCGGCTGCGGCCCAGCACATCGCCGAGACGGCCAAAGAAACCGCCACCGAGCGCCCAGCCGACCAGAAACGCCGCCTGAATGATCGAGGCCTTCGTATCCACATCCTTCGGCGCGGCCGCAATGCCGTCATTCATGAGCAACGCGGCCACAAAGGGCGTGGCGACGAGCGTGTAGATGTGCATGTCCAACCCATCGAAGAGCCAGCCCAGCCACGCGGCGAGACCGGAGCGTTTTTGATGCGGCGAAAGATCGCTCAGGCGTTTGATTTCGGTGGTG